>JGI24696J40584_12961700_pt1 | contig 40259 bp, 32 predicted proteins | sample TergutCo191P4_FD_40584 | JGI IMG/M metagenome (IMG submission 40584)
AGGGGTAACCGTTCCTGTACTTGGGTCTAATGTTAAAGTATAAGATTTGGGGCTCCATGTAGCCGTTGCGGTTTGGTTGGAGGTATAAGTCCATATTGTCGTTGCTGTAATTGGAGTTGAGCCTATTAGCCAGCCTGTGAAGTTATATCCTGTGCGTTCCGGTGTAGGAAGGGTACTACCTATTGGAGAGTTGGCGTAAACGGTAATGGAAGACGGATCAACCGTCCCAGCTCCCGGATTCAAAATTAGCGTATAAGCTGTATTTCTTTCAAATTCTACGGTTAACAAAACATCTTCCGTTAATCCGCTAAAAGTATAATCAAGCGTGTCAGTAATATCAAACACCCCAGTAAGTACGGTTACACCATTTGCTTTTACTTCTTTAAGATGATAAGTGGTAAAAGGATAAAACTCATATATTGGTGTAGCGTATTCCGGATAGGCTATAGTTAACGGATCATTAGGTGATACTTCCCCACCGAGGGGGGTTAAGTTGTCAACGGTAATGTTCCATGTTTTCACAAATACAACGCGAATGGTATGAGATGCAGAGATACTTTCAAATGTATAAGTACCGGCAGCAATTGCAGCAGGATTGTTAACGCCGTCAATAAACACTGAATCTATGGCATAGCCTGTGTTGGCTATAAAGTTATAGGTTTGGTTTACACTTGCATCGGGAATATAATAATTAGTACCTAATGGCGAAATAGTTCCACCAGTATTAGCTGATGATGAAATGGTCACAGGATCCATAGTAACCATACGGATGGCGGCAGCACCAAAATTACCGCTTTGACTAATTAAAGAAGTTGTTGTTGTAAGTCCATAACAATCTCTACCTGTTATACGATCACAAAGGAGTCCGGGATTAGTGGCCGTTGTTTGTTGAATACATAAGAAGTAAGTGCCTGCGGTTAACATCGTATTGGGGACATCAATGGTTGACCATCCCGGAGTGATTAATCCGGCAGCATGACTAAATATGGGTGTAAGAGAAGTAACTGCTGTTCCGGCAGCGTTTACCGAGAACAATTGAATGTTATAATTAACCGATGGGCTTGAAGCGCTAAAAGCTATCGTAACTTTATCCAAAACAAGATTACCTGCTATAGTAAAAAGATTTCCCATTCTATAATCTGCCGCAGAGTATCCCACACCGCTTGCGGCAAGATTGGTTACATTATCTACTGCATATACGTTTTCTGTTATATCAAATGTAAAGGTTTCGCTGTTATTCCACGGTTTTTCGTCAAGTTGGGTTTGTGAAACCTCATAAACAACCTCATTGGTTCCTAATGTGGTGGGGAGCACTGTGCCTGCAGTAATCGGAATATTCGTTACCGCAGAGGTTGCCAATGCTGCAAGTGTATTAATTGGGGTAGAGGTTCCTACAAGTGTGCCATTATAAGTAGCGGTAAAAGTTACTTGAGACTGGTCCGCTGTACCTGTATTAAAGGCTTTTGCTGTAAGTGGAGTGGGGAAAGGCAAATTAGCTGCCAAATATTTTGGAATCTGCGTATAGGGGAACGCATTGGCAATAAGTTGCAAATCGTTTGTAACATGGTCCACATCCAAGCGAACGCACACTGAATAACCTAAAGCAGTTAAATTCGCAGTTGTTCCGCTTCTGGAATAACCGACTCTGCCCTCTGTGTTTGCTTCTCCCAACAAATAGGAGTTTGTACCGCTTATAGAAACAAAATAGCTGCCGGCAGGTAAAACAAGTGGAGTAGTAAGGGTGTAGGTATGCCACATAAAATTAGATGTGAAAGTTCCCTTACTAATAGTGTTTTGAGTAAATACGGCGGTTGTATTAATCGTAGTAGCGCCTGTCATAGAATATATGATAAGATTGTATGAGGCGCCGCCACCCGCATAAAATTGTGTCATAACCCGATATAGGGTAGTTGGTTGGGAAAATGTATAAATATTTCCATTGGTATTCGTCGAAAAATAGGTAGTAGCGGCATCTCTATCTGTTGCATAAAGATAATCGGTTCCTGTATAAGTACGTGTTACGGTGTTGTCGGCCGGAAAATCATCCACTTCGGTTTGTGTTACCGTATAAGTAAGTGAATTGGCACCCAAAACCACAGGAACACTGGATGTGGTAACACTCATGGTGGCTGAAGCCCCCATTGCTAATGAAGATAAGGGAGCAGAAGTTCCTATGGGGGTTCCATTATGCAACACAGTAAGTACGATATTGTTTTGTGTAAAAAGTCCATTATTGATTACGGTAGCGGTAAGCGTAGTGGGCAACGTTTGCGTAGCTGGAATTTGTGTATAAGGGAATGTAGGTGAAACTGTCAGGTTATTATCGGGAAGATCTACCACAACACGCACAAAAAGTGCAGGATCTACAGATTGCAGAGTAGAACCACTCGATATGTATCCATGCCTTCCAAAAGTATTTGCATCTCCAAGAATGTTAATGTAGTCGCCTGTTACACACACGAAGTAACTACCCGCAGGTAAATTAATCGGGGTGGAAAGGGTGGCATAAGCCCAAGCAGCCGCAGTAGTTGATTTTGGGTATCCTAATTGGGAAAATATTGGGGTGGGATTTATCGTGTTTTCACCCGTTACCTGATATATTTCAACACCATACGTACTGGCGTTATTAGTACCATCTACATAAAAATAAGATTGAACCTGACAAAGTTTGGTGGTTTTTGTAAATGTGTATATATTTCCATATCCGGCTGTTGCAACTCCGTAATAGTAGGTAGCGATCGTTCCGTTATCCGTAGCAAAAAGATTGTTTGTGCCCGTGAATGTACGTGTAACCGTATTATCGGTCGGGTCTTCATCTGTTTCAGTTTGCGATACGTTGTAAGCCATACTATTGGTTCCTAATAGATAAGTTTGACCGGAAGTGGGAACACTTAGATTTGCTACTGCATCGGGGTTAAGTGTGGGAACCGACGTAGAGGTTCCTATAGCGGCGCTATTAAGAGAAACATTGAGTTTTACATTGGTTTGGGGTAACTTTCCTACATTCTTGGCTTGCGCAGAGATCGTTGGAAAGATGGGTTGAGAAACAGGAATTTGTGAATAAGGATGAATGGCAACTGCTGAGATGTCATTATTGCGCGGTACTGATACTAAAACATTGTCAACAGTTATAAATAATCCTGTTCCTGCCGGTGTAAACGCGAAGAAACCAAGATAATGATTCCCGGACGTTGTGGGTGTGTAAGTTAAAGTAATTTTTGTCCAATCTTCCATCCACTCTATAGTGCTTTCCCAAAGGGTGGTGGTCATACCGACATCAGATGCGGTCTGTCCGATAGATACCCGTAAGGATTCATATTCAATTGGATCATCCCAACCGTAAAGAATGGTGTAGAAACTGATGCTATATGCAGTTCCTGCTGTAAGATTCATGGCAGGGGTCCATAACCATGAGCCGGAATTGGCAGTTGTAGTATAAGGAATTCCTACATAGCGACTACTTCCCTCTGCGCCGGGTACGCCTGTTAACCCGCCCCAACTTGTTGAACTGTTGCCGGTTCTCCAATAATACCCGCTTGTAGTACTTCTTGTCCATCCGGTTGGAAGAGCTGTTCCTGTTGTTGACTCGAAGTTTTGAGAGAGAATAACAGTGCCGCCACGGGTACCGGATTCCGGTTCGCTAATAACATCTTGCGGGAGTGCATTTCCGTTAGAAATGATACTTTGTTCTACCAAAGCGGCTCGTTGCAACGGATTTGAAAAGGTCTTAGTTTCTCTTACCTCTTGTGCAAAGATCGTGGCGCTAAACAGTAGCGCCAGCAAAAAAAAGAATGTCTTTTTCATAAAATAAATAGAATTTGATTAATAATATTTTGGGTTAAATTTTTTTAGCATACATAATACTTATAGCGTGCGAAAATATACTTTTTTTAATATTAGAGAAAAAAATATACTTTTGCCTCAGTTTTTTTTTACAAAATATGAAATATTTTTCTCTTTTTTCGATGCTCCTTTTTCTGTTTTCTGCTTGTTCTTCAAAACATAATCACTACGACGCCTCCGGCATGTTTGAAGCTACCGAGATAATCGTTTCCGCAGAAACAAACGGTAAAATAATTGTATTAAATATAGTGGAAGGAGAAACTGTAAACACTTCGCAATTGCTTGGTATTATTGATACTACTCAACTCCATTTGCAAAAGGTGCAACTGCAGCAAGGAAAAAAACAGTTGGGCGCCCACAAACAAAATGTAAACACACAATTGGCTTCTTTGGAAGAACAGTTAGCCTACCAACAACGGGAAAAAACCCGCGTGGAAAAGCTTATTGCCGCTAAAGCCGGAAACACCAAACTGTTGGATGACATCAATGCTCAAATCGCCATCATTCAGAAACAGATTACTGCTATGAAGGAAAATTTGGAAAAAAACAATCAGGGCGTTACCGACAACACCGGAGTCATCAACGCACAAATTGATGCCATTAACGATCAGCTTGCGAAAGCCTACATCAAATCACCCATCTCCGGAACCATTTTGATGAAATATGCCGAAGCCGGCGAAGTAACCGCCATGGGAAGACCGCTTTTCAAAGTGGCGGATTTAGAATATCTCTACTTGCGCGCCTATGTTACTTCCGCACAACTCACTCAAATTAAGTTAAATCAAGAAGTAAAAGTATATTCCGATTTCGGGGAAAAGGAGCGCCGCGAATATAACGGCGCCATCTCATGGATCTCCTCAGAAGCCGAATTTACCCCCAAAACCATCCAAACCAAAGAAGAACGCGCCAATCTGGTGTACGCCATTAAAATTTTGGTGAAGAACGACGGGCTGTTGAAGATTGGGATGTATGGGGAGGTGGGGCTGGAGTTGTGATGGGGGGGGGAGGATAGGTGTAAAGGTGTAAAGGTGGATAGGTGTAAAGGTGGATAGGTGTAAAGGTGGATAGGTGTAAAGGTGGATAGGTGTAAAGGTGTAAAGGTGGATAGGTGTAAAGGTGGATGGAGGGTAGTTGTTAATGATAAATAAATAAATAAAAATATTATGTATTTGTATTCTTTTGAAAGGCTGGAGGTTTGGAGTGTTGCTCGAGGTTTTGTGTCTGATATTTATGTTTGTACTAAAAATTTTCCAAGTAAGGAAAAATTTGGATTATGTTCTCAGTTAGAACGTTCGGCTGTTTCAATTATGTCAAATATTGCAGAAGGAACATCCCGTACTTCATGTAAAGAAAAAATTAGATTTATTGAAATTGCTTTCGGCTCGTTAATGGAGAATTACAATCAATTATATGTTAGTTTAGACCAAAAATATATTACAGATGAACACTTTAAAAAATTTAAAGATAAGATTGATTCTCTTGCAAGAATGCTAAACTCCCTAAAAAACTCCTACCAACAAAAACTCTAACCCCACCCTTTCCACCTTTCAACCCATCCACCTATCCACCCATGCCCTCCATCACCGTCCAAAACCTTCACAAAACTTATTTCATCAAAAAGTTCGTTCCGCCCCCTGTGCGCGTGTATCGCAAAATTCGCGGTATAAAGCCCAAACGGCAAGGCGTAGTAGCCTTGAAAAACATTAACTTTGAGGTTAATAAAGGCGAGATCTTCGGCATCATCGGTCCCGACGGCGCCGGCAAAACCACCCTCTTCCGCATCCTCACCACCCTATTACTCCCCGATAGTCATTCCGAGCGCAGCGAGGAACCTCAACCCATACCGCGCCCCAATTGCAGCGAGGAACCTCAACCCATACCGCGCCCCAATTGCAGCGAGGAACCTCAACCCATACCGCGCCCCAATTGCAGCGAGGAACCTCAAAAAGAAACCATTTTACAAGTTGAAAATTACGATGTGGTGAAAGAGTTTCAACAAATTCGCAACATTTCGGGTTATATGCCGGGGAAGTTTTCTTTGTATATGGATCTTACTGTGGAAGAAAACCTTAACTTCTTCGCCACACTCTTCAACACCACCATTGAGGAAAACTACCATCTCATCAAAGATATTTACCAACAGATTGAGCCGTTTAAAGACCGGAAAGCGGGCGACCTCTCCGGCGGGATGAAGCAGAAATTGGCTTTAAGTTGCGCCCTCATTCACAAACCGAAAGTGCTCTTTCTAGATGAGCCCACCACCGGCGTGGACCCCGTTTCCCGCAAAGAGTTCTGGGAAATGCTGCGCCGCTTGAAAGAACAGGAAATCACCATCTTAGTGTCCACCCCCTATATGGATGAAGCCAGCCTGTGCGACCGCATCGCACTGATTAACCAAGGCGAATTTATCGGCATCGACACCCCAAAAAACCTCATCGCCAACTTCACCGAAACCCTATATTCCGTTGAGGGAGACAACATGTACCAACTGCTGCTGGAACTCCGCCAAAACCCAAAAATAAAAAGTTGCTTTGCGTTTGGAGACACCCTGCACGTTACTGTTGATGAGAGGATGAGACGATTAGATGATGAGAGGATGAGACAATTAGATGATGGGTGTATGCAATATCTTGAAAATTATTTAGTTAATAAAGGGTACAAAAATATTGTTGTTAAAAAAATAGAACCCAATATTGAAGATTGTTATATGAGCCTTTCTCAGAAGCCGTTGGCTGAAGCCACCGACAATTAAACCTATCCACCTATCCACCTTTCTATCATGATCTCCTCTTTCCTCTCCTTCCTACAATTTGAAAAACGCGCTTCCGAACACACAATTGTTTCTTATCGTAATGATTTGGAGCAATTTTGGACATACATTGAAACAGCGTTTCCCAATACAACATGGCAGGAGGTGGATGCTGTTGCAATTCGTACATGGGTGGTTACTTTGCTGGAAGAAAAAATATCGCCACGTTCTATCAACAGGAAAATGAGTGCGTTGAAGTCGTTTTATAAATACCACATTAAAATGGGCGCTTTGGAAACAAACCCGATGTTGCAGGTGCATGCTCCCAAAGTGCACCAACGATTGCCCCATTTTGTTGAGGAGCTGGATATGGAAAAGTTGTTTACCTCAGAACTCTTTGAAAATCATTTTGAAGGGTGGCGCGACCGTACCATGTTGGAACTTTTCTACGCCACCGGCATGCGCCTCTCTGAACTCAGGATGCTCACCTTTGCAGATATTGATTTGTATAATGATCAGGTTAAGGTGTTGGGGAAAAGAAACAAAGAGCGGATCATTCCATTTGGTCATAATTTTAAAAATATTTTAACAAAATATTTTACATTTTACAATGAAAATTTTGGCGCTTCCTCACAAAATAAATATGTATTTGTGAACGTTAAAGGGGAGCTGTTATCACCCAAACAAATTTATACTATTGTGCGCAGATATTTGGATATGATTACTACCATTGAGAAAAGAAGTCCTCACGTTATTCGGCATACATTTGCCACGCATTTATTGAATCGTGGCGCGGATCTTAATTCCATAAAAGAACTACTGGGGCACAGCAGTTTAGCTGCTACTCAAGTTTATACCCACAATTCCATTGAAAAACTAAAATCAATTTATCAACAAGCTCATCCCAGAGCGTAAACAAGGAGGTTTTTATGAACATTTCATTTAATTCGGTACATTTTAAAGCAGATCAAAAGTTGGAAAAGTTTATTTCCGAAAAGTTAGAAAAATTAGCAAAAGTTTTTGACGGTATTATCGGTTTTGATATTACCCTGAAATTAGAAAACACAGATAAGCCTGAGAATAAGAGTGTTGAAATTCGCGCCAAAATTCGCGGCAACGACGCCATCGCCCGCAAAATGGCTAAAACATTTGAAGAAGCTGCAGACGAAGTTGTAGATGCATTGAAAAAGCAATTGATTAAAGTAAAAGATAAGGTAAGAGGAAATTAGTGATTAATCTAATTGCCGTTGGCTTCAGCCAATGGACAACAATAGCCAACAATAATGGGAAAAAATAATAGAGAAAATAGTGTGAAGATCAATAATATATGATCATATTAAAAGAGCAAATATCCCAAAGTGTTTCTATTGTCGTTTGGCAAATTGAGGAAACGGAGGAGTTTTTTTTCAATTCTCTGATATTATCTTCTGAAGATCAAGAAAATATTAGCAAGATCAACCTGCAACAACTTCGTCTCCAAAAGTTAGCGTGTCGCGCTGCACTTGCAGACCTGCTCGGCTCACGCCAAATTGAAATTACCTATTCTGAAACTGGGCAGCCGCAACTCAAAGGACATAGCATTTCGTTTTCCCACACCAAAAATTGCGTTGCAGTAGCCCTTGCCAACGCCCCAGTAGGCATTGATATTGAAGAACTTTCTCCCCGAATTTCAAAACTTTATCCTCGTTTTATGAGCGAAGAAGAGATGAGCGACTGCGATCTTAATAATTTGCAAGACCTCTACTATTACTGGTGCGCTAAAGAAGCCATGTATAAATGGTTTTCAAAGAAAAATTTAGATTTTATAGCAGATTTAAGAGTTTGTAAAAAGGAAGATAAAGGAGAGGTCTGTAAAATGTACAACTTACAATTAAAAAGTTTCAATATTGAACATCACATAATTTCAGTTTGTTATTAGAGAGAAAAAAATCTATTTTTGCCACTTATTAAAAAGATTATGATCGCTTTTATTTTCCCGGGGCAAGGCGCCCAATTCGTTGGAATGGGTAAAGAATTGTATGACAATTATCCCGAAGCCAAGATTTTATTTGAAAAAGCTAATGAAATATTAGGTTTTTCTATCACAAACAAAATGTTTTCCGGCACTGATGCCGATTTAAAGGAAACAAACATTACGCAACCTGCTATTTTTCTGCATTCGGTGATTGCCTGTAAAATGTTGAATGCAGGAATTACCCCAAACATGGTTGCGGGGCACTCCTTAGGCGAGTTCAGCGCATTAGTAGCCGCCGGCGCACTGGCGTTTGAAGATGGATTGCGTCTGGTAGCCCAACGCGCCAACGCCATGCAAAAAGCCTGCGTGCAAAACCCCTCCGGAATGGCGGTGGTAATAGGCTTTGACGACGACAAAGTGAAAGAGATTTGCCAAACCATTGATGAAGTGGTTGCCCCTGCCAACTATAATTGCCCCGGACAGTTAGCCATCTCAGGAACCTTCAAAGGATTGGAATTGGCAAGTGAAGCGTTGAAAGCTGCCGGCGCCAAACGGGTGCTTATGCTTAATGTGGGTGGCGCATTCCACTCGCCGCTCATGTTGCCCGCGCAGGAAGAACTGGCGCAAGCCATTGAAAACACAACTTTTCAAACACCTATTTGTCCGGTTTATCAAAATTTTACAGCTCAACCGGAAACCAATCCTGAAATCATTAGGAAGAACTTGATTCAACAACTCACTGCACCCGTGTTATGGACGAAAACCATTCAAAATATGGTGAAGGAGGGTGCAACCCAATTCGTAGAGTTTGGTCCCGGAGAGGTGTTGCAAGGATTAGTGAGAAAGATTGAGGCAGGAGTTGAGGTGAGAGGTGAGAGGTGAAAAATGAGAGGTGAGCATGATTCGTTTTTTTGATATTTTATTTTCATTTTTAGGTTTAATTATACTCGCACCTGCGTTTTTAATTATATCATTATTCATTATTTGTACCTCTTTTGGCACTGTTTTTTATGCTCAAAAGCGTGTTGGAAAACAGAATAGGGATTTTACGATTTTTAAGTTTCGAACCATGAAAACTGATGCTGACAAAATGGGATTGCTTACTGTTGGAGAGAAAGATACACGCATTACTAAAGTAGGTCGTTTTTTACGAAAATATAAACTTGACGAGCTTCCGCAGCTTTGGAATGTGCTGAAAGGAGAGATGAGCTTTGTGGGTCCCCGACCGGAAGTAAGAAAATATGTGGATTTATATAACGATGAACAACAACGCATACTCCATGTGTGTCCGGGCATTACCGATTATGCATCCATACAATTTGCTCATGAAAACCAAATTTTAGCCCAATCTGATCATCCGGAAAAGTATTACATAGAAGAGATTATGCCAAAGAAAATCTTGTTAAATCTTCAATATATTGAAAATCGGTCGTTAAAAGAGTATTTTAAAATTTTGTGGTTAACGGCAAGCGTTACTTTCTTAAAGTCACCGTATAGTTTAAATAATAGGCCCCCTAATAGTAATTTCCAAAAATTGGACAAAACCTTAAACTATCTGTAGCATCGTACGATCTTCGTATTGAAAACCTGTAAAAAGTTTATAGCCAGTTAAAGTAATGTGCATTCAAAAGATTTATCCCGAATATTGTTACCGCATACCCGCAAGCTCAATCCTCTCCATCACAAATGCCCCAAAAATGCCATACCCGTTTTGGATATTGGAATAGATTTGCACGGGCTCTAACATAAAAAACTGAAAATCGGCATCGTAGTTAGATAGACACAATTGAAATTGATAGCAGTTAATATCTGTTTGAAGAAGTGCTAATTCGCAAAATTCATTATTCTCATATAAATAATATGATGTAGATACTGACATTTTTTTTCCATCTTGATCTTTATCAGAGTAGATACATGGTTTATTGTTATCATTATCATATAAAAAATACCAATTGAAATATTGAATTGTGTCGTACGAATTATAAGAATACCAATAATCATGATAGAGATTTTTATTGGAAAGCATATAATAATTATCTTCCTGTGGAAAATCATTCCATTTCACAAGAAGTTCACAGTGCGTGTACCCATATTCCGTCTCTGTACATTCTTCAACAACGCTTATATTTGTTTCTCTAAGTACCGGCACCGTGCATGAAGCTGTAACAGTCTCAAAATTAGCAGCAGAAGCTCTTACATGGTAAGTTTTGCCTTCAAGAATTGGAAAGTCTGCTTGGGTAATAAAATAAAACTGATGGTCAGGGTCAAACGACATGAGCACCCAATGAGTGTTATCATTTGAAATTTCAACAGTGGCATTGAGAACTGCTTGAATCTTTTGAGGTTTCCTTGAAAATAAGGAAGCCGAATTGGTTAACTGTAGAATAGTTGTATCTAACTGAGGTACAAGATAACAGTTGAGCACTAACTTTGGCGTTACTTCCAACTCCCTGTCTATGTAGGTAATACAGGATTGAGTGCCAACGCACAAAACAAAAAATATGTATAAAAAAAATCTATTCATGACAAAAAAATTAAAAACGGAAACTATAAGAAAATGATGGTATTATAGGAAAAATCGTCACTTTAGCCAGACTTCGTACCCATTCATTATTAGAATTAGGTACGTAACGATCCCTGGCAAAGTAGATAAATGGATTTTTGTTGTTGTAAATATTATAAATGCTGATTTCAAAAATGCTTTCAAACCTTTTGTTTTTCTTGTGTGGTCTAATGAATTGTGCCGCAATATCCAAATGGTGAAAGGGTTCCATCCTGAAATTGTTTTTTGCTCCAAAGTTCTCAGCATAATAATGATCTGTCCATTGAGGGTTGTATTCAGGAGGTAAATTACTGTATTGAGATAAAAATGAATTAACACCCCAAAGATGGTAAGTTTCTTCCGGCAAGGTTAAAGCATTGCCACTTGCAAATGTCCATGTTGCAGAAAGGTTTATGCGTTTTGTAGGGCTATACATCAGCACCACGGAAATATCGTGGCGACGGTCGTATCTTGCCCAGAATTTTTTGCCGAAGTTAAGTTCATCAAATTGCTGTTGCGCCCAAGAAAGGGTGTAAGCAACCCAACCTGTAAATTTTCCAACGGTTTTACGTGCCAGAAACTCTACACCATAAGCCCAGCCTTGCCCGGAGGTAATTTGAGATTCCCAATCCAAGTTTCTTCCCTCATCAGCCTCACCTTCAAAAGCATCTTCAAAAAACTCCGTAAAAGAAGCGCCCGGCAAATAGGCAATAATATGGTCCAACTTCTTATAGTATCCCTCTACCGAAAAGGTCATTCCGAGTTTTTTAGGTTCATACACCACTCCCAACGCCACTTGTTGAGAACGTTGCGGACGAAGATTCTTCGTTACAGGCACCCACAAATCATTGGGCAGCCCTATCGTGGTGGGCGACAATAGCAACATGTATTGGTTCATCATGGCGTATGATGTCTTTATGACCAAGTCATTACGAATATTATAACTTGCATTTAATCGGGGTTCAGGCAAGATGTAAGTTTTTTGAGAAACAGAAAAAAGGTTTATTCTAAATCCGGGATTTATTCTCCATTTATTTTTAATATTTATCTCATCTTCAATATATAACACCGTTTCTAATCCGGGAGATAAAGTGGCTTTTTTATAATCGGAAGTGTCGCTATCCTTAATTTGTACGGCATTGGGTCGCGCTTCATGGTAGGTAACCATAGCCCCCATCAATATGTTATTCATGGAGTTAGGAATATACGTCATGTCATATTTCAAAGAATAATCCCTGATTCCCGAATTAAAATTATAAGCGAAAGAATAGCTGTCGCCATAATATTTTTCAGTGTATTTTTGAAAAACATTCATTTCATAGTCGCTAAAGATAAAAGAGAGATTTGAAAACAATTTGTTAAAAAACAGGTGATTCCAACGCACTGTTGCCAATCCGTTTTGCCAATACATGCCTGCTTCAAACTTTGATTTATCGCCCCATGAATTTTGTTTCTCAACCATAGAGAATTTATCGCGCCCAAAATAGGCACTCACATACAGTTTATCTTTATCACCAAAATCGTAGTTTAATTTGGCATTCAAATCATAGAAGAAATATCCTACTGAAAAACCGGAAGTAATTAAAGACATTAGGGGTTTGGAGAGCACATCAAGCCACGTTCTGCGTCCTGAAACCATAAAGGAGGATTTGTTTTTCACAATAGGTCCCTCCACCATGAAATGTCCTGATATTAAACCAATTCCACCTTCTCCGTGGTAAGATTGCTTGTTTCCCTCTTTCATTCTCACATCAATAATAGAGGAAAGCCGCCCACCGTATCTTGCAGGAAAACCGCCTTTAATCAATTCGGCTGATTTTATGGCGTTTCCATTAAAAATTGAGAAAAATCCAAGCAGATGGTTGGCATTATAAATAGTGGCTTCATCTAAAATGATGAGGTTTTGGTCGGGGCTACCCCCGCGCACATGAATGCCGGAAGTACCCTCCGTGCCGGAGGAAACGCCGGGCATCAAGACTAAAGTTTTAAAGAGATCTTTTTCGCCAAACAACATGGGTACGCTTTTGATCTCTAAAGCAGAAATGGTGTGGGAACTCATCTGCGGAGTCTCTGTGCTTTTTTTCTCGGAAGTAATTTGAACTGTTTGTAAAACAACCGTTTTGTTCATCACTTTGTTGAAAGAAAGCTGGGGTTGAGACGCCAGTGTGAGCGTGTCCACCGAAAAACCCATATAGCTGTAAATCAGCTTAACAGAATCGGTGGCAGGATAGGTTATGGAATAAAACCCATAGCCATTAGAATAAGTACTTGTTTTGTACTCAGGGAGATAGATGACAACTCCCGGTAAAGTTTCCATGCTGCCTTTTTCGTAAACGTAACCGCTTATCGTATGTTTTTGCTGTGCAAACAGGAGGCAGGGAAATAGAAATAGAAGGGAAAGAAAAGTTTTATTCATTGTAGTAAATATGTTTTATTGCCCAATCTCAGGTACTAAAGCATAATCCCTCATCACAAAAGCTCCAAAGAGTCCGTACCCATTGTTGATATTAGAATAAACTTGATAAGGCTCAAGTAAGAAAAATGACATAAAATCGTTCATAGACCCACTGGAATCTTTCGAAGATTCAAAAAGATAACAATGTTTGTCCATCTGAATCATTGATATTTCATAACCCCACTGTTTAGACCATTCTCCGCTATAAGAGATTGTAAAAAGCAGGGACATTTTTTTTCCATCATTACCTTTATCCGAGAATAAAGCAAGCTGAGTATCCATATCATGTTGTTGAGTCCAATTGTAGAATGGACGAATCGTATCACCATTTTCATTGATTAATTCTTCCCATAAATATTTTTCAAAAAATGCGTAATAATTTTCTTCTTCGGGGAAGTCTGTCCATTCAAAATAATGGTGGGTATGAAGGAAGTTATATTCTTCATTATCGTGTGTGTCGCCCTCAACTTCTTTAAGTAAATATTTTAAATGGGTTTCTCTAAAAACAGGTACCTTACATGATGACGTAACTTCTTCATAATTAGGTACAGAAGCACGAATGTAGTATGTTTGTCCTTCTATAATAGGAAATTGTGCTTGAGGAATGAAATAATATTTCAATTCGGGGCTATATAACATTCTTAACCATTGTTTGTTATCATTTGAGATTTCTACCATACCATTAGAAATATCGCCAATTTCTTGAGGGTTCTTTGTGAAAATGGGAACCGTGTGAGACAGATGAAGAATGGTGGTGTCTAATTGGGGAACCAGTCTGCAATGGAGAACTAATTTTGATCTAAAGCTTTTATCTTCATCTATATAACTAATGCATGAAGTAAAAAAGACAGAAATAAGAATCAGGGAAAAAAGAAATAGTTTATTCATGGTACATTTATTAAAAACGAAAACTATATGTAAATGAGGGGATTATAGGGAATATCGTAATTTTTGCCAATCGAGAAAGATATTTGGTTTCTCCATTTTCATCTTCAATAGAGTATCTATTAATCATATAGAAGAATGGGTTTTTGTGAGCATACACATTATAGACGCTGATTTCAAAAATGCTTTCAAAGTTTTTTCTTTTCTTGTGTGGTTTAATAAATTGCACACCTACATCCAAGTGGTGAAAGGGCTCTGTTCTATAATTGTTTTTGTAGGGAAAATTGTCCACATAATAAAGTTCGGGGTAGGGGTAATCCCCAAGGCCACCCAATAGATTGCTGTATGTATTAAAAAAACCATTCATGCTTTGAAGTTGATAAGTTTCATTGGGTAGCGTAAGTGCATTTCCTGTGGCAAACACCCAAGACAAAGACAAATTGATTCGTTTGGTAGGGCTGTACATCAATACAATAGACACATCGTGACGGCGGTCGTACCTTGCCCAAAATTTCTTGCCAAAGTTTAACTCATCAAACTGTTGCTGTGCCCATGAGAGGGTGTAGGCAATCCATCCTGTGAACTTTCCAACGGATTTGCGCGCCATAAATTCCACTCCATAAGCCCAGCCTTGTCCGGTAGTAATTTCAGATTCCCAATTCAAATGGGTATCAGTATTGCCCTCAGGTCCATTCGTCATAATATCTAAAAAAAACGAAGCGCCTTGTTTATAAGCAATAATGCGATCCATTTTTTTATAATAACCTTCTATTGAGAAAGTCATTTTTGTTTTTTCAGGTTCATAAACCAATCCCAAAGCTACTTGTTGCGAGCGTTGCGGGCGAGTATTTTTGGTAACAGGCACCCACAGGTCGGTGGGAAGTCCAAGTGTGGATGGGGATAACAAAAGCAGATATTGGTTCATCATAGCATAAGACGTTTTGAGGACCAAGTCTTTACGAAAATTATAGCTTATACTTAATCTCGGTTCCGGTAAGAAGTAAGTTTTTTGTGGAACAGAGAAGAAATTTAATCGAAATCCCGGATTTAAGCGTAATTTTCCTTTTATATTTATCTCGTCTTCAATATAAAGTGCATATTCCAATCCTTGTGCCAAAGTAATTCTATTATATTCGGCAGTATCCGCCTTTGTCTGTAACACATTTGGGCGTGCCTCGTGATAGGTAACCAAAGCACCCATTAATATAGTGTTCATTGAATTGGGGATATAGGTCAAATCGTATTTTAATGAATAGTCACGAATGCCCGAACCGAAGTTCAACCCAAAAGAGCTTTTTTCCTTTTCAGCAATAATGGATAAATTCTCAGCAACTCTCATGGTGTAGTCGCTGAAGACAAACGACAGATTTGAGAAAAGCTGATTAAAAAAGAGGTGATTCCACCGAACTGTTGCTACCCCGTTTTGCCAGTAAAGCCCAGCTGACAAATTCTCCTTCAACTTTTCTCCATCTTCAAAAGATTCATATTTTTCTTTTCCATAATATTTATCACGTCCGAAATAGCCGCTAACAAACAACTTATCTTTGTCTCCAAAATCGTAATTAAATTTAGCATTCAAATCATAGAAAAAATATCCGGCTGTAAAGCCGTCAGTAATAGCAGCCATTATAGGTCTGGAGAGCAAATCGAACCATGTTCTGCGCCCCGAAACCATAAAGGAAGATTTGTTTTTCACTATAGGTCCTTCCACCATAACATTTCCTGATAATAAACCAATTCCACCTTCTCCATGGTAAGATTGCTTGTTCCCCTCTTTCATTCTCACATCAATAATTGAGGAAAGTCTGCCGCCGTATCTTGCAGGAAAACCGCCTTTAATCAATTCGGCTGATTTTATGGCGTTTCCATTAAAAATAGAGAAAAAACCGAGCAGGTGGTTAGCGTTATAAATGGTGGCTTCATCTAAAATGATGAGGTTTTGGTCGGGACTGCCCCCGCGTACATGAATGCCGGAAGTGCCCTCTGTGCCGGAAGAGACGCCGGGCATTAAGATCAACGTTTTAAAGAGGTCTTTTTCGCCAAACAACATGGGAACGCTTTTTATTTCTAATGCTGAAATGGTATGGGAACTCATCTGCGGAGTCTCTGTGCTTTTTTTCTCGGAAGTAATTTGAACTGTTTGTAGAACAACCGTTTTGTTCATCACTTTGTTGAAAGAAAGCTGGGGCAGAGACGCCAGTGTGAGCGTGTCCATCGAAAAACCCATATAACTGTAAATTAGCATAACGGAATCGGCGGCAGGATAGGTTATGGAATAAAATCCATAGCCATTAGAATAAGTACTTGTTTTATACTCAGGAAGATAGACAACAACTCCCGGTAAAGTTTCCATGCTGCCTTTTTCGTAAACGTAACCGCTTATCGTGTGTTTTTGTTGGGCAAACAGGAGGCAGGGAAATAGAAAAAGAAGTAAAATAAATATTTTGTTCATTGTGTGGTTATTTTTTTTGCCGCGTATAAAAACAGTTTTTTTGGTCAATTATTATATGTTTGGCTAAAAAAGCTAAAAAGGAGAAAACAGAATGAGAGAAAGCAATAAAATGATATAAGATACTTTATTTATTATCTTCGTGCCGACTTTTTGACTTTTTTTATAACCTCCATAAGAGCATGAAAAAAAGATATTACTTTATTGTAACAGGAGGCGATGAAATTGGCGGCATTTTTTGATAATGAAACTGTGTGCAAATGGTGAAATATTGTCTGTACCAAGCACATTAGAAGTGAGGGCTTTCTATGCGAAAATAAGGGATATGCGGGACTGATTACGGTGTTGGTTTAATGATCACCCTATGATCTTTCACTCCCTCAATTTCAATACCTTGCACTGTTTTCTGTTTTATTGCATCTAATAAAACATCACGCAACAGGGTGTTAAGATAGAGGGTAGATTCGAAATGAAGCTGCTTTAAAAAATCATCACCGCCCAGCGCTAAAAAGTCGATAGTAACCAGAGTATATGTTTTATCCGGTTCTAAAGGTGTGCCACCAATGGTACAGGAAAACAATCTATTGGCGCTGTATGTCGTTTGAACATTTGCTAACGGCGCATTTTTTTTCTCAGTGAAACGGTCGAACATTTTCTTCAATTCGCTTCCTTTTATAAAAACAAAAGCCACACTATTATCGAAAGGAATAATTTGGTAAACATCTCCTATGGTAATTTTGCCTTGAGGCAAGGCTGCCCTAATGCCACCAAAGTTTAGCAACGCCAAATCGACTTTTTCCATTTTTTGAGAGGACAGGTACTCGTTTCCCCATTCAAAAAGTATGTCAACCAATAAATTAGACAAAGGGCTCATCGGCAGAAATGACTTCAGAATCTCTTTGGAAGTGCCAATGGGTATATCCATCACTTTGTCTTTATCTTGTTTTAAATAAGACATATAAGTTTCAATCGTCAAGTCGGCGTCTTTATCAAAAGTTGAATCCATTTTTACGACTTCATATTGATAGTGGTAATTATTTTGCGCATTTACCGAGGTGCAAAAGTTGCATGTAAAAATTGAAACAGTAAAAAAAAGAATGAAAAAAAAGTTTGTATTTTTTCTGATTAATGATAACATGCGGCAAAAATATATTTTTGCCGCAATTTTAAATCATGTTTCTATGCTAAAAAAATCTTTCTCTATTTTTTTGATTTTGATAGTTTTTCAAAATCTTTACTCTCAAAAAGCAGTGTATCAACTGCCGATAGCTTCGCTAACAGCTATTACCAATCCTACTTTTTTCTACACCTTGCCTAAAACCGCTTTTAAAGTGGATGTTGTGATTACAAAAACCTCTAATATTATGGGGCTGTATGCCGATTTTGCAGAAAAATTATTGGGCATTACCAATTATTGCCAACAAAACACAACGGAATTTCATTTAAAAAACGTTACTATCGCTCACTTTACGATTCCTGATGCCAAGTTTCAATTTGTGGCGGAGCTTTCTGCGGAACAAATCAAAAGCAATTTTTTAAAAACATTATATAAAAATGAAGGAGCTCCAGACCTGCAAATTTCTTCCAATTTTGAACACTCTCTTGCAGACATATTACCCGATTTCTTTAAAAATTATGCAGACGTAGTTTTACAACATACCTATGAAACTTATACAGAAACCAAAATTGTTGACGGCGTAGTTATGCAAGTTCCTGTAACACTGAAAAATATTACTAAAAAAACATTAGCACAACAAGCTCAGGAAGCTGTTGATTTTATTGAAAAAGTAAGAGCAGACCGCTATGCCATCCTTTCTCTTGCTCAAGAAGTTGCTTTAGAAGTAGAAGCATTTGAATATATTGTGAACCAACTGAATGAATTGGAAAAAAAATATTTGGAGTTGTTTACCGGAATCACCGTCTTTGAAGATATTTGTGAAACTGTTGTGGTATATCCTGAAAAAGGCTCTCTGATATTGCCGGTTTGTTCAGTAGTTCCTAATGCCGGTTTTAGCCCCTCAATGAATAAAACTATTGCTTATAATTATTATTTAAAATGCAAACCTCAACTTGAGACCGAACAACAAACCCATTTTCGTGAAACAGATGCATCTTCACTCAAATCAAGGAAGAACAATGGCTATTCCATCAGAAAAGCAGTGCCTACTTTTGTTTCGCTGGTACATGGCGATTCTGAGGATTTATTAGGTGTATTTCCCATTTATCAGTTTGGATTGTTGGAAATATTGCCCCCCAATTTGAATAGTTTTGAAATTGGAAAATGGAGCTATATTTATTAATACATGCAAACTTTTCCTACTTCTTATAGATTGATGAATGTGGCTTCCGGTAGGGAGTTTGAAGATACCGGCTGGCTGCTTGATGATCCGTTGGGCGAGAGACCTTCCTTAATCAGAGCGATTTACGAAAAAAAACAACTTATTCCTAAGGAAGATGCTTATGGCATCTACAAGTTTGCCGATTGGTTGCCCGTATCACGCTTTCTGCAAGGTTCTTGCGCTCCGGTAACCTACAAAAGTAAAACTTTGGCAAATTATTTGAATGTAGATAAACTCTATATCTGCTTTAGCGGCTATTTTCCTGAAATTGGCGCAAATATGACCACCTGCTCTTTCAAGGAAACGGAGGCGTACTCAGTTTGCGGACGCATCACTTCTGACAGGAAAGGCGTTTTGGTGGTGGCTTCGGCAGGAAACACCGCCCGAGCATTTGCTAAAGTGTGCTCCGACAACTACATCCCATTGTTGCTTTGTGTGCCGGAGGATAACTTAGATGCTCTTTGGTTCGACAAACCGCTGAACGACTGCGTGAAACTGATTTGTGCAAAAAGTGGCTGCGACTATTTCGATGCCATTCACTTGAGCAATATTGTGGTAAAATCTAACAATTATTATCCTGAAGGAGGCGCTAAAAACGTTGCGAGAAGAGACGGGATGGCAACTACTATGCTCTCTGCCACCACTTTCATCGGTGAAATTCCCGATTATTATTTTCAAGCTGTGGGAAGCGGCACAGGCGCCATTGCTGCTTATGAAGCCAATTTAAGGTTGATTGCCGACGGCAGGTTCTCCAACAAAAAGATGAAACTGTTCCTCTCCCAGAACCTCCCGTTTCTCCCCATGCTCAACGCATGGAATGCAAACTCCAGAGAATTGTTGCCTTTCAACGACATGGAAGCCCGAAAGCAAGTGGAAGAGATTGACGCTAAAGTATTGTCGAATCGCAAACCGCCTTACAGCGTCGCAGGCGGTTTGTTTGATGCCATGATTGACGCCGGTGGTGCATTTGCCGCCATTAGCAATGAGGAGGCACGTCACGCCGCAGCACTCTTTGAAGAAATGGAAGGCATTGACATTCACCCTGCTGCTGCTGTTGCCACCGCAAATCTCCTAAAAGCTGTTGAAAACAATGAAATTGACAAATCAAAAATCATCATGCTCAATATCACAGGTGGCGGAGAAAAGTTGTTTAAAAAATCCCACTCCCTACACTATCTCAAACCAAACCATATTTTTGAAATGAACCCGAAAGAGGAGGAGGTGATGCGGGTAATTGAAAAATTAGGAATTAGGAATTAGGAATTAAGAATTAGGAATTAAGAATTAGGAATTACACCTATACACCTATAAACCAATAAACCACTAACCACTCCCCCCATGCCCCACCTCACCTCCATTCAAATCCGCCTCAGCGACCTTGATTCTTTTGGGCATGTGAACAACGGAGCCCAGTGCCATCTTTTTGATTTTGCACGAATGAACTATTTTGAAACCGTGCTGAAAACCAAAATCGACTGGACTAATTTTGATTTGGTTTTAGTGAACATAACGCTTGATTTCAGGCAACAAATTCGCCTTCACGACAATATGATTTGCCAAACTGAAATATACGAAATGGGCAGTCGAAGCATGAAAATGCGACAACATCTTGTGGATGCCAACACAGAGGTAATTAAAAGCACCTGTCACAGTACGTTGGTAGCGATTGACAGAGAAAAAAACTGCTCAAAAGAGGTTCCGGAAAATTATAAGCGGCTGATTGCTGTTGGGGAGTAATAGGTATTAATACCCATTAAAGTGTATTAAAATCCAAAAAATTGCAACTCATTCTCTAAAGAATAGCGGAACAATATTATTGTTTAATCACTTTATAAACCCCTGTTTTTATTTTAATAAAATAGATACCGGCGGGCATCTCTTTAAGGTTAATTGTATTGGTGCCTTTGGTAAGGGTGATCTCTTTAAGTGGTAACCCTAAGAAATTGTAAATACAAGCTTTCGTTGGGTTTACGTCATTGTAATTGATATTAACCACTGTATTGGCAGGATTGGGGTAAATTAGAATGGAAGGTTTTTTCACATCGTTAATACCCAAAACTACAGTAGCACGCAAAGAAATGTTCACTTCAGGAGTGATTGGGTCGTTGCTTAACAGTTTCATACTACCAGTATATTCTATGTTTTTAGCCCCTGTACAATCGTAAGTTAAAGTAATGACTTGCGAACTGTTCGGTTGAATTTTGCCGCTGAGCGGCGCGGCATCCAATTTTGCCGTGAATTGAATATCTGTGATTTCAAACTCAAGTTCCGTATCGCCATGGTTAGAAAGGGTGATTTGATCTTCCATTACCGTTACGCCGTCAAGCACTACGTATGAACTTGTTTTATCCAAACTTAACAGAGGTGTTCCTGTGCTGACTAAGTTAAATTTGTGTGGGTCAGGCGCTCCGATATAAGGATGGCACTCTCTTCTGCCGGACTCGTCTGCGGCAAAGATATAATACTCCACATTTATGGTTTTGTTAGGAAAATCGCTCACGGTTACTTCCCAAGTATTGTTACCCATATGAGCCATGTGATATCCCACATATTCTCCACCATCAACTCTAACATAAGCAATTACAGAATCGGAATAGATATTGTTTTCGCAATAAGAGTAAAGTTCGGTACTAAAAGTTACTTCTCCTGTGTGGGCGATGTTCCCAAAAATCGGCTGGTGTTTAATATACAACATACATCTGTCTGCAATCTCGTGAGTGCGGCAGTGCAGGGCATCGGTGCTTTCCCAAAAATTATAATTAATTCCAAAAACTTGATAACCGGGCATTGCATCTTTATATGCCTGAACTGCGGCTGCATCGTTGGCATTTCCCGTTAGAGGAATGAAAACTTTCTTATTTAAAATTAAAGAGTTGGTGTATGGTGTTGGGTTATTAGTAGTTCCGGGAGTATATACCCTGTAAACCCGCATGGGAGTACCATAAGGAGATGTTAGTGACGCAAAATAGTTGGCAACAGTTTCATACGCATTATATCTTGGATGGTTGGCGGGCACTTGCCCAATCATTACTTTGTCGGGAGCAAGATATTTTCCCCAGCAATCAATGTGGTTTATATAGTCCCCTAAAGCATCATTTAGTAAATGATATTGCTCTACACCGAGATATTCCAAAAAATGCGCTTTGATTTGTGGGACCGTCCAACCGGGATTATCTTCATAGAATTGTTCTATTGAAGAAGCTGCCTGACTTGTGCCATCATTCATATAATTCCCACCTGCAAGTAAAAGCGTGGAGGTATATCTATCTATCTGCACCCCGTCGCCGGACAAATGAGCTGCAAGTTGTGTATTTATTTGATTATCCTGATATCTACCTCCCGAATAGGTTCTATTATAAGTAAAGTCATAAATAGCTACTTCGCCATTATCAATTGCCATAAACCATGGACCATAGTCTCGCGTCCAGTAGCTATTTGAAGGGGCTATTAAAAAATCGCAATTAGCCATCTTTACTCCATATTGGTTATACTGGCTCACTACCGTTGGCTTGTTTTCGGCGGTTACAATCGTAATGACTTTGGTATCTTCTGCCATCTTTTGAATTAACGTAACCGGAATACCAAATGGATAGCGAACCAACACTGCTTCTGCAGGTTCATACTCCGCAATAGGGCGCAGTTGTCCTGTTGGCGGAGGCGCCGGCGCCACAGTAGGAGGAACAATTCCTTTGCTTTTTGCCCACGCCATTTCTTCTTGTGAAGGAACATGGTAAAGTCGAATACCATCTTCATTATAAATGGGTTGTGCTAAAACAGCAAAAATGCCTGAGAAAAATACGATTACTAATAGTAAATTTTTTTTCATAGAGTTGATGTTTATAAAGAGGTTGCAAAAATATTTAATATTTTAAGGTAGTTTATCCCCCAAAACGATTATTCTTCACAAAGTTCTGTTAATACACCGGCGGTGGATTTTGGGTGAAGGAACGCGATACGAAGACCTTCAGCGCCTTTGCGTGGTGCTTTGTCAATAAGCTGAATGCCTTTACTTTCGCATTCTTCCAACGCTTTAGCAACACCATCCACGTGGAACGCGATGTGGTGTACGCCCTCCCCTTTTTTCTCAATAAATTTGGCTACTGTGCTTTCTTCCGAAGTGGGTTCCAACAGTTCTATCTTGGTTTCTCCCACTTTAAAAAAGGCGGTTTTCACTTTTTGTTCTGCAACTTCTTCAATGTTGTAACATTTTAATCCCAAAACCTCTTCGTAGTAAGGGATGGCGGAAGCTAAATCTTTTACGGCAATACCGATGTGTTCAATATGTGATATATTCATAATAAAGTATTTATAAAAAAAGCGGCTAAAGCCGCTTTTCCTGTTTATGCTTCTCTTTTGCCTCTACGTTCTTTAATACGTGCTTTCTTTCCGGTGAGAGCGCGGAGGTAGTAAATACGTGCGCGACGCACCACACCTCTTTTGTTCACCGTAACTTCAGAAATAAATGGAGATGCAAAGGGGAAGATTCTTTCTACGCCGATGCCGCCGGAAATTTTGCGAACCGTGAAGGTTTTTGATGTTCCGTGACCTCCCATTTGAAGCACTACACCTTGAAATTGTTGGATACGCTCTTTCGATCCTTCTACGATACGATACGCAACCGTAACGGTATCACCTGCCTTAAATTGGGGGAATTTTTTTACTTCTACAAATGTATCTTCCACATACTGAATTAAATCCTTTTTCATCTTCGTCTATTTTATCTTTTTAAAAACATTTTATGTTTGAGGGCTGCAAAAATAATATTTTTTTAATATGATAAAGTAGAGGTTAAAAAAAAATTTTATCGCATCTAAAAATGCTACTTATATACTATAAAATATATGTGTACTATAGCAGTAATTAGTTGTGAACCGAATATAGCATATCGCTTTAATGCAGACTCTGTTTTCCATCATACTCCTCATACCTGTCAATAATCTTCGTTACCAAATGATGCCGCACCACATCAGATTGGTTCATATAAATGAATTCAATCCCTTTAATCTCTTTTAAAATTTGAGAAGCTAACAGCAAACCTGATTGTTGGTGGCGGGGCAAATCCACCTGTGTTAAATCGCCTGTAATGAAAAATTTAGCATTTTTCCCCATACGTGTCAGGAACATTTTTAATTGCGATTTTGTGGCGTTTTGTGCTTCATCTAAAATAACATAAGCATTATCCAGCGTTCTGCCACGCATAAAGGCTAAAGGTGCAATCTCAATGGTTTTGTCCTCCATATAGGAGAGTAGTTTTTGCATGGGCATCATATCCCAAAGTGCATCGTACAAAGGTTGCAGGTAGGGGTCAAGTTTGTCTTTTAAATCTCCGGGGAGAAAACCGAGATTTTCGCCAGCTTCTACAGCAGGACGGGTCAGGATGATTCTGCGAACTTGTCTATTTTTGAGTGCTCGCACGGCTAAAGCCACAGCGGTATATGTTTTTCCAGTCCCAGCAGGTCCTATAGCAAATACCATATCATGGTTCTCCACACTTTCTACCATTTTTTTTTGATTATAAGTAATCGCTTTAATGATGCGTCCTTCCCTCCCATGCAACAGTATGTCGTTGTTAATGTTACCGTTATCTAAGCGATAAAACGTGTCGTCTTCTGCTGAAGTAATATTCAGCACATCGGATTCCGTTACTCTTCCAAAACGCTCAAAATGAATTTGTAGTAGTTGAAAGCGTTGCTCAAAGAGTTCCACTTCAGAATCTTCTCCTATCACCTTCACTTCATTGCCTCGTGCAGCAATTTTTAACTTGGGGTAGATATGGGTTAATAATTCAATATTACCGTTATTCTTGCCATAAACACCTATGGCCATGTGAGTTTCAAGATAAATTGTTTTTTCCATTAATAAGGTTGATGAATTGCGCGCAAAAATAGTTTTTTTGGAATAATGGACCGGGGGGAATCGAAATCCATGACTTTCAAAAAAACCTATACTTTTGTCCCCTTCTTAAAAAAACAGAACAGATGGCAAAAAGACACTTGATAACCACAGCGTTACCCTACGCAAATGGACCCCTGCACATTGGACATTTAGCCGGCGTTTATATTCCGGCTGACATTTACTGCCGTTACCTGCGCGCCAAAGGAGAAGAAGTCTTGCTCGTGGGGGGCTCAGATGAACACGGTGTACCTATTACTATTAAAGCCCGAAAGGAAAACACTACACCACAAGCCATTGTGGACAGGTATCACGTTATCATTCAAAAATCGTTTGAGGAATTAGGCATCTCGTTTGATGTGTATTCCAGAACCACAAAACCAATTCACCATGAAACCGCTTCGGCATTTTTTACCAAACTGCATGAAAACGGAAAACTGATTGAAAAAAGTTCCGAACAATATTATGATGAGGAGGTTGGCGAGTTTTTAGCCGACCGCTACATTACAGGAACTTGTCCGCAATGCGGCAACGCAAATGCGTATGGCGACCAGTGTGAAGCCTGTGGTACTTCACTCAATGCCACCGACTTAATCAACCCAAAATCTGCATTGAGCGGAAATACGCCGGTAATGAAAGAAACCCAACACTGGTACCTCCCTTTAGATCAGTATGAAAATTGGCTGAAAGAGTGGATTTTGGAAGGGCACAAAGAGGATTGGAAAATCAACGTATATGGACAATGCAAATCATGGATCGAACAGGGACTTCAGCCTCGCGCCGTTACCCGCGACCTCAACTGGGGCGTAAAGGTCCCCTTAGTAGGCGCGGAGGGCAAAGTACTGTACGTGTGGTTTGACGCGCCTATCGGATATATTTCGGCGACAAAAGAGTGGTGCGAGCAAAACGGACAGAACTACGAAAAATGGTGGAAAGATGACGAAACGCGATTGCTCCATTTTATTGGAAAAGACAACATTGTGTTCCACTGCATCATCTTTCCAGTGATGTTAAAAGCGGAAGGCTCTTTCATTTTGCCCGAAAATGTGCCCGCAAACGAGTTTTTGAATTTGGAAAACGATAAAATCTCTACGTCAAGAAATTGGGCGGTGTGGCTCCACGAATATCTCGAAGATTTTAAAGACAAACAGGACGTTTTGCGCTACACACTCACCACCATTGCGCCCGAAACCAAAGACGCCGATTTTACCTGGGCTGACTTTCAAGCAAAAAACAACAACGAACTTTTAGCGATTTTAGGGAATTTTGTGAATAGAACGGTGGTGTTAATTCACAAATATTATGAAGGAATTGTCACTGCGGCGGGCGAATATACCGACGAGGAAAAAGAGGTGATTGCCAAAATTGCGGAGTTTCCCAACACCATTGGAGCGTCCATCGAAAAGTACCGATTCAGAGAGGCATTAGCCGAGTTAATGAACTTGGCGCGCTTGGGAAACAAGTACTTAACCGACACAGAACCTTGGAAAGTGGTAAAAACCGACCCCGAGCGCGTAAAGACGATTTTGCACTTGTCCATTCAAATTTGCGCGTGCCTATCGGTGCTGGGCGAACCCTTCCTGCCCTTCACTTCGCAAAAACTTCAGAAAATATTGAATATCAACATACACAACTGGAATGACGGCGGCAAAGTTGACCTGCTCAAAGCCGGCGACAAAATCAACGCCCCCGAATATCTTTTTGAAAAAATTGAGGATGCGGCGATTGAGGCGCAGGTACAAAAGTTACCCAAATGATGTAATAGTATAGTGTAGTTTCGCAAAATCTTATTTTTTAGTGCTGAAAAAAAGAATATACAAACCATTACTTATCAAGGTTCCCTAAGGAGCTCGTGCAATACCACCAGTAACACCCTCCCCTGTTTCCCTTTTTTTTTTCGATGATAACGCACGTCGATAAAATATTAAAAATTGATCATATTCTTCTGCATTTGAGATTTATTAGAGTGTCGGCAAAGATACAACATGAAATGCAAGTTGAAACCATTAGAGAAGAAAAAAGGAATTTTATTTTTAAGGCATATATTGGGACCGAGCATAATTTTTTTCCTTTGACAGAAGACAATAAACAGAATTACGATATATTCAATTGGGATAAAGTTGCAGATGATTGGTTAAAATGGTTAAAAACAGAACTCAGATAATAAAAGTTTATCTATTTTCGCGGAAATTTTTTGCTCCATGCAAACCTCTATCAATTCGGAATCTGCACCGCTACAACCACAAGAAACCACTAAAGAATTTGAAAAGGAACTTTTTTTTCATTCTATATTAAAATCAGTAATTTTAGTCGCCATTTTGTGGGTTGCTTTTCTTCTCAACGACGTTTTTGGGATGCAATGGAATGATTATGGGATGCTTCCCAGAGATGTAAAAGGGTTATTCGGCATTTTCACAATGCCGTTTTTGCACGGTGATATATCGCATTTGTTCTCAAACTCAGTGCCTTTGCTCGTGTTGCTTTTTTCTATTTTTTATTTTTTTCATAAAAAAGCGGTGTTAATATTAATGATGACCTTTTTTATGGTGGGCATGCTTACGTGGATAATTGGTACAGAAGGGATTCACATTGGCGCCAGCGGCATAGTGTATGCGTTGGCATTTTTTTTAGTTACCATATCCATTTTAAAACAAGAAACAAAATTAATGGCTTATTCGCTCATTATCATTTTCTTATATGGAAGTATCGTGTGGGGTTTTTTCCCTCAGTTGTTTCCCGATAAACATATTTCTTGGGAAGGGCACTTGGCAGGCGCCATTACCGGCATTGTGCTGGCATTTTTTTATAGAAGTGAAGGACCGGTGAAGAAGGTTTATTTTGAGGATGAGGAGGAGGAAATTACGGACGAACAGCATGAGGAATACAAAGAGGAAGCATCATAATAATTTTAGCACCACCCCCGTCCGCGCCGGCAAATACAGCCTTACATGCGGTGTCCCGTTTTTCAAAAACGTTTGATACACAACTGTTTCATCAATATTACCAAAGCCGCCAAAGATTTTGGAATCGCTGTTGAGCACCATTTTGTATGCCCCTTTTGGGGCGTAAATTTCATAATCGGTGTAAGAGTTTGTGGGACTGAGATTATACACAAACAGTGCGCCGTAGCGCAAATAGGCTAACACCTGCGTGGCGCGATCTTGTATAATAACATGAGGCGCTCCTTCTAAAATTTGGTTCTGTTCCATGCAGTGAATCATGGCAGCATCGAAAGCGTTCAAGTATTTGTATTTCAGCAATTCATTGTCTGCCAAGTTCCATTGGCGGCGGGCGTATTTCAGCGACCATTGGTTGCCTTCGCGGGGAAAGTCAATCCATTCGGGATGCCCAAACTCGTTGCCCATAAAATTGAGGTAGCCGCCTTGCGAAAGCGACAAGGTGAGTAGCCGGATGAGTTTGTGCAACGCCATGCCGCGATCTACAAGCAAATTTTGCGTGGTTGCCAACATGCCGGAATACATTTCCTTGTCTATCAATCTAAAAATAATAGTTTTATCGCCCACCATTGCCTGATCGTGGCTTTCGGCATAGCTCACGGTGCGCTCTTCCCTGCGTTTGTCGGTCAGCCGGAAATAGATATCTCCCGGATGCCACGTTTCATCGGCATGCTCTTTGATGAGTTTGCCCCAAAAATCGGCGATTCCCATCGACATTCGGAAATCGAAGCCGATGCCGCCTTCTGCCACAGGATACGCCATGCCGGGCATGCCGCTCACATCTTCCGCAATAGTAAAGGCATTGGGATTCACCTCCTTAATTAACTTGTTTGCCAACGTGAGATACACAATGGCATCTTCATCCACATTCTCATCAAAATATTGTTGATAGTTTAAAAAATCAACGCCAATGCCATGATTCCAATAACTCATGCTGGTTACGCCATCGAAGCGAAAACCATCAAACTTAAAGAGTTCTAACCAATATTTTAAGTTGGAAAGCAGAAACAGCGCCGTTTCATTTTTTCCGTAATTAAAACATCTTGAATCCCACACGGGGTGGTAGCCTTTGCTGCCCGAATGGAAATAGAGGTTGTCGCTGCCATCGAAAAGACTTAGCCCTTCTTTTATATTTGAAACAGAGTGAGAATGAACTATATCTAATATTACGGAGATTCCCAAACCGTGCGCGGCATCAATCAATTCCATCAGTTCTTCGGGCGTTCCGAAACGCGTGGACGGAGCGTAAAAGTTCGCCACCTGATAACCGAACGAGCCGTAGTAAGGATGTTCTTGAATTGCCATTAGCTGTATGGTGTTGTATCCTAATTTTTTTACACGCGGCAGCACATACTCTTTAAATCGCCAGTAAGTGCTAATCTCTTCATTTTGAGACGACATTCCGATATGGGCTTCGTAAATGATGGGATTTTCCGGCTTTTGCGGCTGCGGATTTTTCCATTGATATGGCTTTTCAGGCTCCCACACTTGTGCCGTAAAAACCTTGCTTTCTTCGTCTTGCACCACTCGGCGCACGTGCGAGGGCAGCCGTTCGTCCGCGCCAGCATGCCACACCATCCACAACTTGTACAAATCGCCATGCTTTAAAAAAGAGAGCGGCAGTTGCAATTCCCAATCGCCATTACCGATGGGCTGCAGTGCGTACTGTTCCATTGGTTTCCAATAAGAAAACTCGCCCATGAGAAAAATCTGCGAAGCATTCGGCGCCTTTTCCCGAAAAACCCAATGCGTATCAGTTTTAAACAAACCATAATACAAATGGTTGTTCGCCAAAGTTTTTAACGTTGATTTCCCATCCGTAAACTCCAATTCGCGCAGTTTTGCCTTTTCGGCACGGCGTTTTAGTGAGAACCCGAACGGTTTCAGCCAGGGGTCAATTTGAAGGAGGGGGGGTGGTTTCATTATTTTTTTGTATGCGTGTTAGTGGTTCCAACATTTTATTGATTCATTTCTCTGTCAATAAGCGATTTAATTTCATTTTCGGGAAAAATTGTCTTATATTCGGCAACGCCGATAGGTTTGTGAAAATCACGTAGAGCGACTTCTACTTCAATGTGGTTTTTGTTTTTAGAAACTGCCACAGATTGCGGCAGTATTTGATTTTCGGAAGAAAGCCGCTTTCCTATATTCCAATAAAGTTGTGTTACAGATGCGCTCAGTCTGTTTGCAATCACAACACGAGTCATTTTTACTTCAGCGATTATCTCACGAAGCATTTCGTTGTATTTGTTTGTAGAAATACCTTTTTCCATTGGGAGTCTATTAAATAGGTACAGAAATCATTGCTCTGTGAGGTATAATAATTGTACTTGTCATAGTTTTGTTTAATATGGCGCAAATTAACATGAAATTATAAAATTTTACGCAGACAGGTAATAATTTCTTTCAAAATTTGTGATGTCGCTCCCTGAAACATATATGTTATTGTAAAATAATTTGTTACATTTCTCATGTGCGCATTATCAACATTTCTTGTTTTTGTGAAATTTGTCAACGCTATCCGGCTTGTATATCCCATTCTTATGGAACCTAAATAGAGCCCAACTTTGTGCATTTACAGAAAGAATGGTTGAAGTTATAAATAAATGGAATAAAAGGTTTTTCTTTTTTAGCATTTGTTAAAATTACCACTAAACTACACTGGTACTTTTACATCATTTGCACAACTTCCCCACCTGCGCCTCAATCGCCGCATCCTCAATTTTTTCAAAAAGATATTCGGGGGCGTTGATTTTGTCGCCGGCTTTGAGCAGGTCAACTTTGCAGCCGTCATTCCAGTTCGCGCAATTTTGCTTTTTCGGCGCTGCGTTTTAGTGAGAAACCGAAAGGTTTCAGCCAGGGGTCTATTTGAAGTAACGGGGGTGGTTTCATTTTGGTTATTCTATGTAATTACTTGGTATCCTCCGGTTTTGTCAGATCCGACATATTCAATCAATTTATTGTCTTTCAGGATTTTTAGATAACGTCTATTTATCAAAAATAAACAACCTAATTGGCGAATTAATAAAATAATCTCTGTGAATGAAAGTGTTCGTCAATGTTTCTACAAATACTTCAAGTGGTCTTTCCAACTGTCCGGTTTCATCCATCAAAGAAATATTTTTCAAAAGTTTTTCAGTAGTGAAATTTGTGTCCATTGCCCGTACAATTTCCTCAATTTCTGTACTCTGTACTAAGTAGCTAAGAATACCGGCATTGGTTAATTCGTCCTTGTATGTTTTGTCTTTACCTTTTGGAATAGTTGTAACCATAATGTTTTGTCCGTCAATGTTAACCGTTTCCGTATTTATAATAATGGCAGGTTTTACATTTTCAGAAGCAGCGTTGGCAAGTAGCGCATTGGTTTGTTGTATCTCTTCAAACGATAAGCCTGTTACTACACCGGTTTTGTCATTAATCCCACTAACAAGCACTCCACCTTGAGCATTACTGAAAGCAACCATTTCCACACCCATTTTACAGACTTCTTCCGTCCTTATTTTGAATTGGACAGTAGTTGTTTCGCCTTGCGGGATAAGGCGTTTTATTTGTTCTGCAGTCATCATACTTGCTGATTTGTCAAGCTCCGGCAAAAATACCTTTTTCCCGATTTAGAATTGTTGGAATTGAAGAAGATGACAAATGACACATTTTTTCAAATGCATATAAAAGAATATTCCCGAAATTCCGTCACAGAAAACAAACTGTGAGATTCCCTAATTTTTGAGCCAACTATGATAATTTTTCCAACAAATAAACCAAAAAACATACAAAATCCTCGCTCAAAAATAGGCGGTTTTTTTTTTATTTTCGCCTAAAACATAAACAATGAAACAAATAAACATCTCATTTTCAGTCATAAATGATTTTTTATTGAAAAGCCAACAATAATATTCATAAAAAATATTATTTTTGCCGTCCCGAAGCGGTTCCGTAGCTCAACTGAATAGAGTATCTGACTACGGATCAGAAGGTTACAGGTTTGAATCCTGTCGGAATCACTGGAAAGGCTGTTTGTACAGAATGTAAAACAGTCTTTTTTTATTTAAAAAAAGTTGTTTTTTTGTCATTCCAAAAATTAAACTATGAGTGTAAACAGATTATCCGCCATTTCCGCCATCGACGGAAGATATTACAAACAAGTTGTTGCGTTATCAGACTATTTTTCTGAATTTGCACTTATTCGGGCGCGGGCGCTCGTAGAAATTGAGTACTTTATTACCCTGTGCGAACTCCCGTTACCGCAATTGAAAACTATTAATACAAAGGTTTTTGATGACTTGCGCGTCATTTATCAACACTTCTCCGAAGAAGATGCCTTGCGTGTCATTGAAATAGAAAGTGTTACAAATCATGATGTAAAAGCGGTGGAGTATTTCTTAAAAGAGAAGTTCGATATTTTACATTTATCTGAATATAAGGAATTTATTCATTTTGGGTTAACATCGCAAGATATAAACAATACGGCAATTCCCTATTTAATGAAGGAGTTTCAGCGGGATGTCTGGTTTGAAGAGATTGAAAATCTGCAACAACTTTTACGAAAGAATGCGATAGAGTGGATGCATACGCCCATGTTGGCGCACACCCATGGACAACCTGCTTCGCCCACCACTATGGGAAAAGAATGGTTTGTATTTTATGAACGCATTGAAAATCAATTAGCATTATTTGAAACGATCCCGTTTTGCGGAAAATTTGGCGGCGCCACCGGTAATTTTAATGCACACCATGTTGCCTATCCTGATATTGATTGGGTAACTTTCGGCAATAAATTCTTGAAGGAAAAATTAGGATTGAAACGTTTGCAAACCACCACACAAATAGAGCATTACGACATGATGGCAGCCTATTTTGATACTATGAAGCGGATCAACACCATTTTGCTTGATTTTGCACGTGATGTATGGGCTTACATCTCAATGAATTACTTTACACAAAAAGTAAATGAAAAAGAGGTAGGTTCTTCTGCAATGCCCCATAAAGTAAATCCTATTGATTTCGAAAACGCTGAGGGAAACATTTGCATTGCCAATGCCTTGTTTGAAGGACTTTCTGCCAAACTTCCCGTTTCAAGGTTGCAACGCGACTTAACCGACAGTACTGTAACGAGAAACATAGGCGTGCCATTTGCCCACAGTATTGTAGCGCTAAAATCGCTCCTGCGCGGAATAAACAAGCTCATCATCAATAAAGAAATACTAAATGAGGATTTAGAAAAAAATTGGGCAGTAGTTGCTGAAGCCATTCAAACCATTTTGCGAAGAGAAAATTATCCGCAACCTTACGAAGCGCTCAAAGCCGCCACCAGAGGCAAAGCCATTACTAAAGAGGTAATATTGGATTTTATTGAAAGCCTAAATATTTCGGAAACAGTGAAAAAAGAACTGCGCACTATAACACCGCAGAACTACATTGGAATACAACCTTGAGCAACTATGAGAAAGGGCTGTCCCAAATCCATTTTATCTTTTTGATTAATAAGAATAAATAACAAAAAACGGAAATATGCAAACAAAATTAGAAATAGCCTCCAATTGGCTTCCTCGCTATACGGGAACTGCTTTGCCTGATTTTGGCAGGTATATCATTCTTACTAATTTTAAAAACTATGTAGCCAATTTTGCAGAAGTTATGAATACGGAAATTATGGGAGTTGACAATCCAATGCAAAGCGCTACGAAAGAAAATATTACCATTATCAATTTTTCTATGGGAAGTCCCATGGCTGCCACCGTGATGGATCTGTTGGTTGCCGTGCAACCCAAAGCTGTTCTTTTTTTGGGCAAAACGGGCGGGTTGAAAAACTACATCGGGCTGGGTGACTTGCTGCTGCCTATAGCGGCTATTAGAGGCGAAGGAACTTCCAATGACTACTTTCCCCCCGAAGTGCCGGCGTTACCCGCTTTTAATCTGCAAAAAGCCATATCTTCTACCATAAGAGACTATAACAAAGATTACTGGACAGGTACGGTTTATACTACCAATCGCAGATTATGGGAACATGACGAAAAGTTTAAAGAGTACTTGCGCTCCATAAGAGCCACAGCCATTGATATGGAAACGGCAACACTCTTTTCTGTAGGGTTTTACAATAGAATCCCTACCGGCGCCTTACTTATGATTTCCGACCAACCGATGCTCCACGATGGCATCAAAACAGAAAAAAGCGACAAGTTGGTAACAGAGCGGTTTTCTTTGGAGCATTTAAAAATTGGTATTGACTCTTTGCGTCAATTAATAAACAAAGGAACAACGATTAAGCACTTGAAGTTCGATTATTACGAATAATTTATTTAAAAAGTTTTAAAATCTCATACCCGTTTTGTCTATAAAATGACAATGCAACGTTTTTTTTGGATTTTATTATACTGATTTCTAATAAAATAAAATAATAAAGATTTTTTTTTCTCAGAATCGTATTCCACATCAAAGTTATTATATATTTGCGGCGATTTTTTATTCACCATTAATAATAGGAGGAACACTATCGATTAAATATCTACTTTTTAACTTTAAATAAAAAAATAAATGATTATGAAATCGATTGCGTTAACCGATAATGAGTTAATTTCTCATTATATCGATGGGGATGAAACTGCCCTCAAACATTTAATCAGCAGACATCAAAAAAAGGTTTTTTCCTACATTCTCATGTCGGTGAAAAATCGTGAATTAGCAGAGGATATTTTTCAAGATACTTTTATTAAAGTGATAAACACACTTAAATCAGACAATTATAAGGAAGAAGGCAAATTCTTGCAATGGGTAATGCGAATTGCCAACAACCTGAAAATTGACTACTATCGCAAAGTGCAACGCATGCCGGTTTTTGAATCCAACAGTGATTTCAACATCTTTGATGTGCTAAATGGAGCAGACCCCTCCATAGAACAAAAAATTATTACGGAGCAAATCTACAGTGACGTGAAAAATTTAGTGCAATATCTTCCTGAAGAACAGCGCGAAGTATTGGAAATGCGCATCTATGACGATGTTAGCTTTAAAGACATTGCCGAAATTACAGGGGTAAGCATCAACACTGCATTAGGCAGAATGCGATACGCCCTCATTAACCTTAGAAAATTGATTAAAGAGAAACGCGTAATCATTTCGTAAATTAAGAAATAGCATTTTATTTTATTTTTTTGCAATATTTCATTTTTATAGGCGTTTTCCATCTGTAAAAAGACGAAATTTCACCGCCTATGAATAAAGAGATTACACTTTACAGAAAATCTTCCAAATTAAATCTTAACCAAACTCCAAGAAAAGCTATTATTGAAAGTTTAATAAGCTATTCTAAATCAATGCAGTTTGTAAGCGCTTCCATCGGTAAATTCATGGTCATAAACAACTAATTTTACAATGTTAGGATTAAATCTGTTTTTTTCTAAAACATAAATGGTATTTTGGAAGAAAATGTAGTTTCCTTTTTTGCATAAAAAAGAGTTTTCAAAATCTTCATCAAGTTTCAAAAACAAATTGTTGACACGCTTTTTGTTATCATGATTCTTAATACTAAATTGATAACGTTTATCGAACTCATTATGAATAGAATCGGAAAAAATGAGCCCCTTACCGTGGCAACAAAATTGAAATGTGGCGCACTTGGAAATTTCGTAATTAATCACCTCAACATGTGCTTTTTTTCTTGCAATATCTATGGAATGCATGCAGAAAAAGAGATTCAATATAATTGCTGTACAGAAAACAAGCTGTTTTCTGCTGTTTTTTTGAAAAATATTGAAACAGATTATTAGCGCATAGAGTAAAAGAACCTGAATAAAATTAACAGAGATATTGGTGGTTAATGCACCCGGAAGTTGTTCGATGAATAGTATAATGCTGTTCATAAACTTCACTTCAATACCTAATACAAACCCGATTGCATTGGAAAGAAAACTGTTGAATGATACTGCTAAAGTGGCTACTCCCGTAATCATCATGACTGTAGATAGAGAAACAACGCATAAATTGGTCAGTAAGAAATAGTTGGGAAATTGTCCAAAATAGTAGATGGCGATTGGGGAGGTGGTTAGCTGCGCTGCTACAGAAACAGTTACCATTTCCCAAAGGTATTTGCTGAATTTGGTTTTGGGCTGTAGCCATGCTGTCATCAATTTTTGGTAGATCACAATGCCGAACATAGCAAGGTAGCTCAATTCAAACCCCACATCAAATAGCAGTACCGGATTGATAATAAGCAAGATGAACAAAGAAGTAAATAAACTTTGCAGCATATTGGTTGGGCGTTGGAGCAACTGTCCAACAATAACAAAAGTGAACATGGCGCCGGAACGTACTGCCGGTGGGGAAAGCCCCGTGATATTCACATAAAACCATACAGAAGCCATAAGGATTAGACTTTTGATATAGTGTGACTTGCGTGATTTTCCGAGCGGTTTTAGCAAAAAGTTGAGTATCATATAAATAATCCCGACGTGCATGCCCGAAACACTTAAAATATGACTTACCCCGGTGGCGGCGTAGCTTGCTTTTAACTCAGGTTCAATGGTATCGTCGTCGCCTAATAAAATTCCTGCGGTTACGCTATATTCTGCACCTGTTAAGCCTGCTTCTTTTAATTTTTCAGACAAAAAGCGTTGTAAATAAGAAGCATATCTTTTTATGGAAACTATTTGTTTTATCTCTGGTTTTATCCAGCACTGTTTGCCAACATAACCTGTACAATAAATACCCCTCATTTTCATAAACTTTTTGTAATCAAATTGAAAAGGATTTTTTGGCGGTTCAATAAAAGATAATTGGGTGTTTACCATTACCTTTTCGCCTACGTTCCAATTTTCAATTATGCTATCCTTTTGAAAGTAGAGGACTACTTTTTTTGTAATCCAACATGAGGGTTCATGGAGTTTATATAATTTAGATACAACTTTATACGACTTTTCACGCTCTTTGGGTGTTTCCAAGATTTCCGCCATCCAAACTTGTTTTTGGGTCAATTGTTCCATATCCAATATTTCTGTTTTTTTATGAAAATGGAAGGAAACAGACAAAAATCCCGCAATGCCGAATGAAAAAAGCAGTCCCCAAGTGGTAACTTTTTGCAACAAAAAGTTTCTTTTTCGTCGAAAAAGTATAGAAATTATACTAAAAAAAAATAGTCCAATAATGCAATAAAGCAAATTAATGTTGTTTATCGGCAGAAAATACCCTAAAATAATGCCAAAAATGTAGGGTAGCAGTACTTTTAGTACGGGATAGCGAGATGAGTTCATAAGAGAAATTTGAGGCAATATATAGTTTTTTTGGAAAAAACTTGCAAGGAAGCAATTAATTTCAATTTCAAAAAATGTAATCAATGAAGATTATGCATTTTGTGAAAATTTTTCATCCCAAACTCAAAGATCAGATATTAGCAAATCCCATTTTTGCATTAGATTTTTATATTTTTTTTGCCAATTCAACCAAATTAACATTTCCCTCACTGATAGAGCGCAACTGTCCCATCAAAGCATTCACCTTATCTTGGGCATTGGTATCTTTACGGCAAGGAGCAAATTTCTCACTCAAATAAGGAATGCGCGCTTCCACTTCCTGCAAATCCATTTTCTTGAATTTCAACACAGAAAGAATTGAATCGAAATCTATTTTAGGATGTAAAAACATCTGTTGCAACATCTTATACGCAATGGCGAAATCTATTTTCTTTTGTTGTAAAAAAGCAAACAAATCGTAAATACGTTGCGGAGAGAAGGTCAACTTTTGGTGCTGCCCGTGTAAATGTTTCAATTTTTGTCCAAAGAAAACACCTGTGAATTTAGGACTTAACTTTAATTCCTCCACCATTTTTTTGATGATTGGGAAATAGTTATGGGTAAAGATGTAGTTATAACAATCCTGTGGCACGCCCCATTTCACCAATTGTGCATAACGTTCCGACAACTCGTCGGGTATATTTTTGCGAAGTGTTTCAATATGAGAAGCTAAGAGCGGGATGGGGGCAGAGTCTGTATCGGGATACATTCTATCGGCGCCCGGCAACACACGTTCAAAAATGGTGCTGCCATCCACAAACGATTTTCTGGTTTCGTTCGGCACGCCGTCGAAAGTCATAAGTGCTCTCTCCTCAATGGTTTCCAATGCTGTTTTCACATCAGCTTCGGGCGCCCAAAAAATAATTTGCGCATCTTCATCCCCGGCTTTGAAAAGTTCCCTGATTTTTTCAAACACGTTGTTACTGATCACATCATCAATATCTTCACTTGTTGCCATGTTAGGTTTTTCAATACAGGCAATCACTTTCAAACGGCTGATAAACTCATCATAAAACGGTTTTGTGGGCTGGGTAAAGTGGGAGAGCAAGCCGCCGAATTTTGGTAAATTCACTGCGTACAACTTTTCTTTTCTTTCAATGGCTTGTTGTATGGGGGTGTAATAGAAATGAAACTCTTTGGGATCTAACTCTATCGCTTGTATTTTCCAATTTTCTTTGGTGGCGCGTTTTTTTAGTTCTTCGCGAATGGCTAACAGCGCCCATTGTCGAAACGCTTCTACGTGTGTAAGTTCCGGAATCCATTTGGTGTGTGCTACGCCTTTTATTTCCACGCGGGTTCCGCCGGCGCAGCTCACGTTCACATCTTCCCGTCCGGCGCCAATTCCAGTGCGCACCTTGCCTGTGCTGCGATTCAGAAAACGGATATAATCGCACGCTTCTTTCACCTCGTCGGGGTTTTTCATGTCGGGATGTGTAACGGTTTCAATGAGGGGCATTCCCAAACGGTCGGTGCGGTAAATGCGGCGGTGACCAATGTCGGAGACTTCGCGACAGGAATCCTCTTCCACGCTCATTTGAATTAAACGCACGGTTTTGTTTTTCAACGGAATTTCTCCTCCAATACCCACAATAGCAGTACGTTGAAAACCTGTAGGAATAGACCCGTCCAAATATTGCTTGCGTGTGATATGCACTTCGCCCACGATATTCATCTTGGAGGCGAGCGCAATTTCCAGCGCAATATCCAGCGCTTCCCTGTCAATAGGGAATGGTGGGGTATCGTCCACATCATATGTGCAGGCGGTGGTGTTGGCAATACGGTAGATAATCTCTTTCCGTGTACGAAATTCCATTAACGCTGTGCCATCATATTCGCCTAATTCTGAAAGCGTTGGACGCATATGGCGGATCACTTCCGCATCAAATTCGTTTAGCTTTTGATATACTCCGGCAGGGCAGCGACAAAACAGTTTTCTTTTGGTTAACAACTGTTGGTGTACTTCCAATCCTGACATAAAACCTATTCTATCATAGTCTTTTTGAGAAGCTTCTTTACGTGAAACATAGCCGATAGCTTTTTTTGTTTCTTCAAAATTCTGTCGTGGGTTTCGTTTTTCCATATAATTAAAGCGCTGATATGCTAATGGTTAATGAATATGCTTGTGCATGAACCGTAGTTTTTCGCAAGCGGGTGCGAAAATATAAAATAATTGGTGTAATTATTATCCCTTTTTTTGATTACAATGTGAAGCTATTTTATATTACGTGCAAAACGAGGCTCCTCTGAAAAAGAGAGCCTCGTTTTATTATTCTTATTTTTTTTTATGCTTCTTCAGCTACTTCGGGAGTTTCAACAGTTTCTGCAGCAACAGTTTCTTCTGCTACTGCTTCTTCTGCAACTGCTTCTTCTGCAACTGCAATCTCTTCTGCAACTGCAACTTCTACTGTAACTGCTTCTTCCTGTTCAACAGCTTCAGCGGCTGCTTCTGCTTCTTTAGCAGCTTCTACAGCATATTTAGCAGCTACTTTTTTCGCAATAGTTTCACGAATTTTACTTTCCGCTTCTATGCGTTTTTTGCTTTCTGCACGGTGTTGGTCAGCAACTTCGCGTTTGGCGTTGCTCACTTTCGATTCTTTTTCCTGTATCCAGCTTTCAAATTTTTTGTTAGCTTCATTTTCGCTAATAGCGCCTTTGGCGATACCACCGCGTAAATGTTTCATCAAGTAAACGCCTTCGCGTTTAAGAATCGAACGAACCGTATCGGAAGGAGAAGCGCCTGTTTCTACCCAATACAATGCACGATCGAAGTCAATGTTAATAGTTGCAGGATGGGTTAACGTGTTGTAGGTGCCAATTTTTTCGATAAAACGTCCGTCACGTGGTGCACGACCATCCGCAATTACAATGTGGTAAAAAGGTTGATTTTTTTTACCGTGTCTTTGTAATCTGATT
>JGI24696J40584_12961699_pt1 | contig 40087 bp, 56 predicted proteins | sample TergutCo191P4_FD_40584 | JGI IMG/M metagenome (IMG submission 40584)
CATGTTCACTGACGTCAGGGAACAAATCTGTAACCTAAGAGAAAGAGCATCCGTATCTGAAACCACTAACCACTATCAAAACTTAATGACACAGCAAGCTTTCGGCTATGTAGATTCAAGATTCGCCACCGAGCGGCTTGTTACTGATTATGAAATTGGCGCCGCCACTTGCGACTTCATTAGAGGCACCAAAGTTGTCACGCCGTCACAGCTCGGCACGACGTACGCCAATCCGACAATGGTGCTTGACCAGCACGAAGTCCGCTTCTTGGAAGACAAACGCGGATGCGGCTGTGAAGGGTATCGCGGATTCTAATTATACATTTTATACATTTTCACCTTATCTATACTACATTGTAAAAGAAGGGTGAAATATGAACGACTCGTACAATTCGGCTGTAAGAAATCCAATTCTTCAAGTGCCACAATACTATTCACCGGACACGACTCGTTTAACATTGGAACAAGAATACAATCGCATCGCAAATAAGATGGCGCCACAACAGAATCAACAGAACGCCTATACAGATTATGTTAATTGTATTAATTCTTGCTCTGATGTGACTCGTGGGAGAATTCTCGAAGATGAAAGATTCTCAGAAATTTATGCGCGATGCGAATCATACTTAAAAGAATATCTTTATGCACAAGTGCTTCCATATGTATTGGAAACACAACAGGGCCGCGTAGCATTTGAACAACTTTATACGACGACCAAGGCGCTTAAAGAAGAATATACACAACGCGACCTACAAAAAGAAAAGCAACTGGAACTGTTAATGCAAGACGAAGTGGTGCTTCGTCGGCTACAAGAACTTCAATCACAGCAGCAACCTTCAAGCCGTCCGCCGCAGAATGAGGTGAATAGTTAATGGAGGTTCCAAATAGAGAAATACTAAGGTCAATGATAGAGCGTAAAGCCGAAGCTATATTAAACTCCGTCGATGATTTTATCTTGCCGCTTTTTGAAGGAAATCCGGCAATCGGCCGAATTGCACAGACGTTTATTACGGCAAAGAAAAGAGAATTTGTACCAAAGGTTCAAGAATATTGTGACCTATTAGTAGAGACCTCTTGTCTTAACTCTGAAATTTCCTTAGAGGAAGCTATCACTAACGCCGAAGTTACACTTAATGAGTTTATTTCTGGTTTGATTGCAGAGAAGCTCGGCGTACCATTAGGAACAGTAAGTATCAGCCTTCAAGTATTGTTCGGCGATGGGGTGTTTAAGCTGTAATGTGCTGCATTTATGTATTATCCTTATTAACTTTCGCACTTATACTCACTTTACTATTCCTCTTTGTTGCAATTTGCGACTTTTTACTTATTCATTCGAGAGGAAAAAACCAGAAGCATATTTTTCACATTATACATTCCAATATATTAGCCGCCAATCGGCGAAAGGAGAATGTGTAATATGCTTTATAACGAAACTTATTTAAACAACCACATCTACGGGAGTAAATGCAAACCCGTCATCTTTGACAAAATTGAAAGACAGAGGTACAAAGGCGAAGTTGTTGACGTTATCATTCCAAACCACGAGTTCTTTGAGGATTTAAGGTGCGGTAAGGATACTGATTTTAGGCGCTTCTACGGCGTATTTGCTTTCTGTTCTGAGTTCGGCGACTGCCGCCAAGTCTTTATTAAAGACGGGCGTTGCGGTAAGCTGATTCCACTTCGGACAGAATACGGCGGATTCAACATTTGCATGGATCAGATTCAGCCATTGTGCGATGTTCGCAGCATGATTCACCTGGTTAACTGCTACGATTGCGGCAACCCACATGTGAATATTCTGTCTAAGATTTACCCAAAACATCGCAGATGTTTTAACGAGTGCGGCTGTGGGGACAAGAAAGAAAGGGATTGTAATGACTGGGATCACGTAAAAGAGTGCATCTGTGACCTTTACGATGAGCGATTCCAGGAAGACTTCATCGAAGACTACGATCGCAATGAAGGGTTAAAGCATTACAAAGGTTTTAACGCAGACAATCAACCGGTGTAACTTACGTTTTCTATAATTTTGTACATTTTAAACATTTTAATGTACTCGAGAAAAAACTCTTAGAGTTTCTCGCTATTTTAAAAATTATAGATGGTAGGTAGATTGAATTGAAGCATGAGGAAATGCTTAATAAAGACACTGGGTTAGCCGCTAAAAATAACGACTATCCCACGGATAAATTCTATCCGTGTTATAGCCCCAGAATTTTAACATATTTACTGAGCAAAGGGTTTAAGCCGTATGCTTCGTTCGTAAATATTAAGACACTTAAGACGTGTCATTTATTTGCGAAAGAGAATGGCTTAGACGACTGTATTGCCGAAGTTTCAAACTTGGCAAATAATGTTAAAATTTGAAAGGGGTAATATAAATGATAATGAAACAAGTGGACGGCGTACTGATTAAGGAAGAAATTTGTGTTCACACTTTCTTAATTGAAATGCTCTCTGAAGAACTTGAGGACGCCGAGAACTACCACAAGCATGCTCGCCATGCGAAACATCAAGGCGACCAGCAACTTGCAAATCTGTTCTTACAACACGCGAAAGATGAGTTGCGGCATTTCGAGGCAATAATGGAAACAATCGAAAAAACGATTCCAAACGTAAAGTCCAATCCTCTTTTCCCACTTCTGAAAGACTTAGAAGAATGGGCCGACGATATAGAGGAAGCAATAAATCTGGTTCGGTAAACTGAAGAGGCGCAAATTCGTTTGCGCCTCAACCTATTTGCATTAAAAAATTTTTTGTGCTATTATGTATATAGAAAGTGAAATAGAACAGTTGTTAAAGGAGGATAATGATGGCTTACGCATTTTATACTAAGGTTCAACGAGTTCGGCCGCACAGTAACGCTGACCGGCTTGATGTAGCTACCGTATTCGGAATGGACACAATAGTATCGAAAGATACTTGGAGTGAGGGAGACATCTGTATTTACTTTGCAAATGGTGGTATTATTTCTCCCGAATTTCTCAAGAGAAATAACATGTACCGGCACTCTAACCTCAACGCGGACGAGTCAGTTAGTGGCTATTTTGAAGACAATGGCCGTGTAAAGACGATGAAGTTGCGTGGTGAGATGTCTGATGGCGTTATTATGCACGTGGATTCACTTCGTAGCATCGTAACTGAGAAAGACATCGCCGGCTTCGTAATCGACGAAGAGATTGACAAGATTGGTAACTTTGTCTTAGCACAGAAATATCTGCCAAAACGTAAGGGACCGAGCGGCGCACGTAATGCAAAAAAGAAGGCAAAACAACTAATACCGGAACATATCGACACATCACAACTGAACTACAACCTGCGGCGCTTTGAAGGGCCGTGCGAAGTATCCCTTAGCTACAAATTACACGGCACGTCTGCCCGTTTCGCACATATTCCTTGGCGTAAACACTGGTGGCAGATTTGGCGTCCAAAGACTAAGTGTATTTCTGGAAGCCGTCGAGTAGAGTTTCAGTCGTTTAATGACCCAGGCTTCTACGGCGATAATGAGTTCCGCAAATACTATCACGATAAGCTGGCGAAAGTAATTCCTGTTGGCTACACACTTTATTTTGAGATTGTCGGCTGGGTGAATGAAAATACACCTATTATGCCAATCTATAATACAAACAAGCTTGATAAGGCACTACAAAAAGAGTTTGGGCCGCAAATGGTATTTGCTTACGGCTGCAAACAAGGTCAGCATGAGATGTATCTATACCGTGTCACTCACAATGACCGCGAATTGTCTCCCGAAGAAATCTTCTACTTCGGTGAGAAGTACGATTTACCCGTTGTACCTTTCTGCGTAATTCCTACTCGCCCAGGCTGGCATGACTGGACGCAGATTGATGGTATAGAGGAGCTGGAAAATGCAATTCAACACCAGTTCCAAAACTACCGCGACCGTCTTGATGAATCCCATATATTGGAAGGCATCATCGTGCGGCGCAGAAACGAACTGGGCACTTGGGAGGCATACAAAATCAAGACGAATGAGTTCAAGATTATTGACGACATCGAGAACTCCGGCATGAAGCCCGAGAATATTTCCCAGGACGTGCTGGAGGAGATGAGTTAATGACGTAGAAGAAATCCAAAAAGAAGAACAAGAACAAGTACATGGTAATTGACACAGAAACAACGCTCGAAAAGCAACAGGCGTTTAATATCGCGTGGCAACTTACTACACACCGTGGCTATCAGACAGAGAAGAAAGACTTTTGGTTACCAGAAGTTCTTCAGGATGACCAGCCGTGGTATCCAACTCCTAAGCCGCCGACTGCACGGAATGCAACGAAGGCTCAGGTGAAACAGCAACTAACCGAAGATGAACGCAAAATTGATATCGCACTTGCCTATAACTGTCCATTTGACCAAAAGACACTTAAAGCAACTGTCGATTTTGAATTCACGAAACCAGTAAAAGACCTTTGGACTGCCGCTGCAGTATACCTTTGCGATGAGGAATACATTCAATGGGCGCGAGAAAAAGGTAAGATGACCCCTAAAGGCAATATTAAGACCTCTGCCGAGACAGTATATCAGTTCATCAGTGGAGTAGATGAGTGGGTTGAAGAACATACTGCTTATCAAGACACCCAATGTGAGAAAGAAATACTGAAACAGTTGATTGCAAAGGGGGTTGACTTGAGCAAGCTGGAAAATCATCCGGCTCCATGGAGAATTGTCAAAAAGCGTGCCGAGCAGATAGATGCTGCGGCAGCCTATGACGGAATGGAGGATGCAACTGATGGCAGACGTTAATGCAAACTTTATTCAGGAGGTTGTTTACACTTCTGAAGAAATGTGTAAAGCACATTTTCAAATCGCCGATGCGCTTAAGAGTGGAGACTTTGAGGTGCTTGACGATCAACTGCGCGCTGCGTTGGCGGCGACGAATTTTAGATTGCCGGTACTTGTAAGAGAAACTTCGATTGGAGATTTCTGTACCGGATGCAATCGCCCGCTAAAGGAAATGTATAAACATTGCCCACATTGCGGCCGTCCACTTGACTGGAACGAAGAATACTTTGTGTGGCAACAGGAATGGTATAAGGAGGAATATGATGGGCACAATTGACAGACTCATCAAGGAACGCAGAAAAGAAAATATCGACGACCTAACAAAAGTGTTTGGGCCGATTGACGAGCGCATTAAGCGGCCATTTGTGCAGTTAATATATGACCAGTGTTATCCGGCCGTTCTGAAACAACATCCTTACTGGCAGGAAGCGGCGTCGCTTACAAAGATACTCACGGCGAAACAGCTTGAGGACTTTATTAAAGGTGAAGCAGAAGCCGCGCAAGCCGAAGCGGCCACTGAAATTTCAGAAGTAGTAACGGAGTCGGAGCCAGAACCACAAGCAGAGCCAGAAGTTCCAGCGCCAACCGGAGTAAGACGAAGGACAAGATTTACATAAGATAGGGGAGTTTAACTCCCCACATGGAGAGGTGCGTAGTATGGAGGGCGAAGCAGTCTTGAAAACTGTCACGGGTAAAACCGATGTGGGATCGTAACCCACCCTCTCCGCCATTAAATAAAAGGAGTATGTTATGAATAAAACCTATAAAACGATAGAAACTGACAACGCAATTTATGGTTTCTTTGAAAAGTATAGACCACTTAGTAACTTTCACAAAGAGCAATTCGAATGGGATGGTCGACTTTGGGCAACGTCAGAACATGCTTTTCAAGCCGCCAAGACAACAGATCCTGGGTGGGCGCTTATGATTCAGAAAGCAGATTCGCCGTCGAGTGCTAAACTCTATGGACGACGCTGTCCTCTATCACCCACTTGGGAAGCTGATAAGGATTCTATTATGTATTCAATCCTTGTTGCGAAATTTACTCAATCTGAGACACTTAAAGCTTTACTCTTATCAACTGGTGAAAAATATCTTGAAGAAACGAACGATTGGGGCGACACTTATTGGGGAAGAGATGGAAAAAAGGGCGGCTATAATATACTCGGTGAGATACTTATGAGGATAAGAGAAGAATTAAGATAAAAGGCACTGTTAAGAGAGGCGCGAAGCAATTCGCGCCTTTCTTGCGTCAAAAAAATTTTTATGTTATTATATTTATATAAGGTGGAAGGAGCTTCAATATGAATATGACAGTCCAAGACCGCGTACAGCGGCACTATGAAGCGGCGTGTGAGAAGTTCGGAGCCGACAATATCTTTGTTACTGCACTCTACGGGAGTCAGAATTATGGTCTCGCAACGGAATTATCTGATGTTGATACGAAGACAATGATACTTCCAACCTTACATGATATTGTAAAAGGAAAGCAGATGACTTCTACTGACATCGACGTTGATGGCGAAATCAATACTGTAAAAGATGTTCGTGGTATGTTCCAAAATTTCATGAAGCAGAACATCAATTTTACGGAAGTGTTGTTTTCTGAATACACGATTGTAAATCCACTTTATCGCGGATGGTGGTTAAAACTTGTAACCAATAGAGAGTTAATTGCCGCGTGCAACCCAAAGAAAATGCTTCATGCCGCCGCAGGAATGGCTCAGCAGAAGTATCATGCGTTCGCAAAACCGTTTGAGGGTAAGATAGCTGTGCTTGAAAAGTATGGTTATGACCCGAAACAATTACATCATCTACTTCGGCTTGGTAAGTTTATGCGTGATTACCTTAACGGGCAGTCATTTGCAGAATGTCTTATCGCCGATGAGGATGAAAGAGCATATCTGATGCAAATAAAGAATGAGCCGCCGATACTTGAAGATGCACGGCAGTTGTTAGAACTCGGTATGAGTCGTGTGGATGCGCTACTTGAACAAACAAATGAGAGATACGCGCACGAACCCTTCATGAACGGTTACGCGCAAGACCTTCTTGATAGTATTGCCTACGACATAGTAACTTATCATTTAACTCGTCAACTCAGGAAAGAAGAAACACAGTGGATAGTGGAGGATGAGGACAATGACAACTGAATTGAATTTAGGAGACCGTGTACAAATCGGTAAGTGGCAATATACAATAAAGAAAATCTATATCGACAGTCGCGGCATTATATATCAAACTGATAAGCCGATTCAGCCGCCAACTGTCTTTAAGTATCTTTGCTGCGATCAATTTAATGAAAGAGATTTGGATTGCGGTTACGTAACTAAAATATAAGGAGGATGATTTCGATGGACTATTCAAAGTTGATTGAAAAGAATCTGGATAGGGTCTGGATTATGGGTGATGAGCACTTCAACCATATGGCTGATTTCATTTGGCAGCCGCGCGGCTTTAGTAATGCTATTGAAATGCGTGAACAGCTTTTACTTGCTTGGCAGATGGTGTTGCTGACTCACGGTGAGGATGTCATCTGTATTCATCTTGGTGATGTATTTATGAATACATTTGATAAACTTGAGATTACAGCTAACCGTATTAACTTTGGCACCCAACTTTTCAATCGCGGCAATCATATGAATGACAAAAAGCGCATTAAACTTGAGGAAATGGGTTGGGGATATATCGGTGAACAAATGACATTCCGATATGGTAATCGAGAGATTGCGCTTTCTCATTATCCACTTGATATGCGGCAGTTGAATGCAAACCGTACACAAGAGGAGGCAACAAGTCTTCCAATTATCAATGTACATGCGCACACTCATTCGAAAGAGTTTTTTACGGCGCCGTATCAAGTATGCGTATCCGCTGATGCGCTCGAGTGTCAACCAATCAAACTAAAAGACGCAATTCGCGCCGCTGTTGGCGTAGAATAAGGAGGAAATATGGACAAAATTACAGTATCAGGAACCGAGTTTGTTGTCCGTCTCACAACACCAGAATCTTTGTTGACTCACGCCGATGCAGAGAAGATTCGTTCCGCAGTAGAGGAATTGCAACAGGCTCAGAAAGATGGTATTTTTCTTGATTTTCTTTCTGCTGTTGGCGTCGATAACTGGGAAGGATACGACCTAGCAGTAAGACGTTTTAACTACTTCATGGAACATAACACGATGGACGGCTACGAAGAAGTCTTTTGACATAAAATAATTTTTATGTTATTATAAAGTATAAAAAGAGGTAAGGAATGGAATTGAAAGGAGATGTTGAGATGGAACTGAAAGACAAGTGCAAAGATTGCATTAACAACACAATCAATGGATGCTCCCTTGATAAGGAGCCGGAAGACTGCAATATGGAGCTGCCGCTCCCACTGCTTATGGTAGGAGGATTACTATGAAAATCAGAAACAACCAGTTGCCGATGAGCCTGCAAGGTAAGAACAATCCTACTTACGAGCATAATCTCGACAACTACCGCGGTAAACGGTTTACAATGGAATTGGCGAATGGAAACAAGATGCCGGTTCACGAATGGCTTATTGACGTACAGTGCTGGTTAAAAGCTAATGAAGATAAACACGCAGCGCTGGGAATTCAAACATATAATGAGAAGGGAGAAAGCATTATGGATAGGCATGGCAGGGAATTGTTCCGCATGAGTCCAAACGTAAAAGAAGTTACACTTACTGGTGACCCGAGTGAACTGAGGGCACTTCTTGAAAAACTCAGCTCCAGTCCGGCAACGACCACAATCATGGCTGCGCAGGTAACGAATGTCGTTCCTGTAAACGCAACATTCTTCGACTATGATGACATCTGCGTTGTTGAGTGGTCTGATGGCACAAAAACTCGCGTCATCTGGGACGGCGAAGGCGATAGCAGTCAGGAACTCGCACTTGCAATCGCATTCATCAAAAGATTTTTCGGCTTGAAAATGTACGATATGTTGCTTGCCAGTGTTGGTAAGCGCGACCGCGAGATTGAAGCCACTGAAATCGCCGCCGAAGAGGCCCGTGAAGCCGAAGAAGCCGACCGCGCAAGGCGGTATCGCAAGGCAGTTAAGAACGCTGCGAAGCGTCTCAGGAAAGCCGCGCAGTTTGCGGCGGATGTTGAAAACGAACTGAACAACGAGTTCGAATAAACAGAAAGGTTAGGTGTGGTATGGACGGAATCTTTACTCTTAACAGAGAAACAAATCGGCTTGTACCGAATGACAATCCATATGAGGGTGATTTCTACTATAATAAAAGCCCTCACCCAATCGTGTTCTTTGTTGTAAAAGGAACATTTGAGGAAGAGTTTGATGAGTACTGTCTTTCAAAAGTGGACTTCGGCTCTACTCAACACCAGTGGTTGGTTGACGACCGCGTAGTGGTTCCATTCCCCGATGAAAACGGTGTATATTACGAGATGATTATACTGTCAAATGCCGGCGATTTGAGTAAGAAACAATGTGAATGGTTTGCCGATACTCTAAGTATGGACACTGGCTTGAAAGACGACGAAGGTTTCTATTTCAACGACGCGCTATATGAAATGTCAGAAGATGGGCGCGGACTCTATGCACTTGGTTGGTACGGAGCCATCGAAAAGTGCCAAACCTTGTGGAAGGAGTACAACAAAGATGAATAAGATTAAAAATTTCTTCGGTTGGCTTATTGCAATTATACTTTCCATCGTAGTATTTATCGTTGCAATACCGCTGATTGGTGGAATACTGGTTATAGTAATAGCTATCGTCATCGCGATTATCATTCTATGTTTGATAGCTTCTATATTCATAAAATGAGGAGGAAACAACATGACCAAGGATAGTGAACGGATTTATCATATCGAAAGGAAAGTTGATGAAATCCTTGAGATTCTCAAACAGATTGGCTACATTGCTCCTAGTAGGCGTAATCCACTAACCGATGAGCTTTGGCCGATTGGAGACCCACCGAATGGAAAGCCGCCGATGTACGTAAATGATGGAACAACTGGCGGCTCCTATATACAATAACAAATAGGAGGAAACGCATTTGAAAAAAGGACTAATTGTTTTAGCCGCACTGGTGCTACTTGTCGGCGGAGGGCTGATATTCAGAGCACTGTGGCTCCCAGTCCACACTTTACAGCAAGGAACTGATATGGCGTATGGTGTGGTTGACCAGATTCTCGATGATGAGAAGGCAATTAGGGACTACGAATGGTTTATTCAGCAAGAAGCTGACATTCGTAAGTGTCTCGCAAACGAAGATATTGCACGTGCCGCACATGAAAGTTTTGCATCTACATTGCCAGAAAGCCGCTCAGAGTGGACGGCGTTTGACCAGCGAGAGGAAGCAAGTCTTCGCAATGCAGTAACAGCACTTGAAAAGGTAACAAACAACGCCATCGAAGATTACAATGCACGTTCTCAGATGGTAAGCCGCAATATATTTAAGAACAATCTACCAACCAATATTTCCAGAGCGTGGTATGCGGCAGGCAATCTAATTACGCAGTAAACCGGAGGACAAAAGGATGACTTTGGACGAAGCAAAAAGAAAATATTGTCCGGTCAGGGTTATAGCTGACCCACCAGCGATGTGTTTAACAACAGAATGTATGTTGTTCGAGATTGAAAAGAACCATTTTCTTGATGACCCAGATTACGAATATAATACTTGTCGCTGTTTACTTGGCTCTAAGCAAGGGCCGACTGGTGAATGCGGTGCAATAGGACCACAAGGAATGGCTGGTAAAGATGCTGGACAGGAAAAAAAGGAGAAGCGCATGTATAATCGTAACAGATTCAACCGTAGACGTACACTTATCCAATGGATAGCCATTGGAACAATACTTATAGCTATCGCTGCCATCGCGATAATCGCAATCACGGGCGGCGGGCTACCAGGAGGAAACATATGGTAAAGAGGATTATCGCAATTCTGCTTTGCTTGCTGGCTTTTACTTTTGTATTGGCAGGATGCAGCCCAGAAGAGGACTCCGCCTACAAGCAACAAATTACTGAAAACGAGCAGAACGCTCGTAGAATTGCCGACCAGTATGGCACGCCGACCATCAACCGCTCACTCGACTATGAAAATGTTATGCGGCGTGCAGAATATCTCAACCAAGGAAACAATATCGGTTACTTATATTTACTCAGCGACATGGGCGTTGTACTGGAAGAAATCCAGGTTCTCGGCAAAGTAACATCGTTAAATACTTTTATTACCCCAATGCAAGAATCACAGCTTGCTCGTCATGACAGTCCAGCCGGTCGTTATAGAGAAATAATTGTTGTAGATGCGGCGGATATTGACGGTACATGGGGAGAGAATGTAAACGGCATATTCTGGTTTACACCAGACGGCGCATATGGAGAGTGGTGCGGATTATATCGCTTTAGTTCTGAGCGCCTAACATTCCAGACCGAACCGGTCTTAATTAAAACAAATTAAAGGAGAAACTTAAAATGAAAAAAGTTTTGGCATTGGTCTTAGGACTGGTTATGTGTGTAATGTTATTCGCCGGCTGCACAGACGTTGCCCCGGCGGCACCTCAGACAGACAATCGCAGCAATTTTGAGATTCAGGTTGAGGCGAACGAGGAAAGCGCAAGAAATATCACAAAGCAATATGGAACTGCTCAGCTTACACGGTCACAGGATTATGAAAATATACTACGGCGCGCTGAATATTTGAATCAGGCAAACAATGTTGGTTATTTATACTTACTTACCGCGAACGGCCAACTTGTAAAGGAATCACAGGTACTCGGCAAAGTTACATCTCTCAACTCTTATATTACGCCAATGGAAGAAGTAGTTCTTGTTGAGAATGGACTTAATCGAAATATGTCGTCTGACAGCACAGCGTATCCGGGCACTTATGTAGTTGTGCAGGCTCCCGACTTGGATGGCACGTATGGTGATAATATTAACGGTATCTTTTGGTTTACACCCGACGGAGCATATATGGAATGGCCCGGTTTGTATCTGTTCAGTTCTGAACGCATGTCTTACGCCGACGTTGAACTACTTATCTCGACAGGTAACTAATATATAAGAGTTGCGGCTCTCTTCAAAAGCCGCTTATATTGGCCCTTAGAGTAACGGTAGCTCAACAGACTTTGACTCTGTTAGTCGTGGTTCGAATCCACGAGGGCCAGCCAATGCGGGTATAGTTTAGTGGTAAAACGACAGCTTGCCATGCTGTAATCGAGGGTTCGACTCCCTCTACTCGCTCCATTAAATATAGGAGGTTCTTATGAATAAGACACATTGTTGGTGCTGCAAACAGGAATATATGCACTATGGTGAATATGGATGTGACGCTGTTACAATCTGCCCAGATTGTCAAAAGAACCGTGCCAACGATGTTCGGCGTATATACATGAGTAATAACCATTACTGGAATGGGTGTGGTATTGGTTGGGCGAAAGGTATGTGCTCCAGTTGTCAATACAATGATATATGCGACATACAAGACATACAAGATAAACAAGTAAACGATGGTCGTGGAGAGCCAGGAATACCAGAAAAGGAGAACAAAGATGGCAATGTGTAAAGGTTGCGAAAAGAAACAATGCGACCCAAAGTGCCCAACAGCAATAAAGATAGCTGAGGCACAAGCCGCAAAGAATAAAAAGTAAATAGGCACGATTGATGTAATGGTAGCATCTCACTCTTCCAAAGTGAATGTGTGGGTTCGAGTCCCACATCGCGCTCCATAGGCTCCGAGGCCAGGAGCCACCAAATCCCGTGAAGCTAGCGGGTCACCAGTGGAAGTAGAACTGTCTTGCTGGATGCGAACAAGAACGATTAACAAGTCGGATGAGTGGTGTTCTTACTGGATAGCCGCCTGCGGCAGTCCTAATTCTTAAAAGCTTGTCTGCTGCGCAAACGGTACGAAGCATTGATAGTGATGCTGGGGTCGCCGCCCTGAAAGATGATGCAAGTTCATCCGTACCACTTAAAAATAAAGAAGAGAGGAGGAACTTCAATGAATAGACAATTTAATCGTATACATATTGTTGGAGACCTACACGGACACAAACATTCTCTGCGCAACGCTTGGCAGGCGGGCTGGATTACCAATGATGATTTGGTGATTTGCTTGGGTGATGTGGGCATCAATTACGGCACGCACTCAAATCGAAGGGGCGAAAGAAAGTCTTTTGCGAAGTTTCCTTTTCAATTTCTTTTTATATATGGAAATCACGAGCAAAGACCGGAAGAGAAGCTGAACTATCAGCTCACACAAGTGGAAATCGGCGAAGTATATATGGATGCCGAGTTTCCTAATCAGTGGTTCGCCGTCGATGGTGCCGCGTATCAACTTGGTATATATTCATTTCTTACGGTTGGCGGCGCGACATCAATTGACAAACATCGTAGGGAAGCTTATAAAAGTTGGTGGCCGACAGAAAATATAAGAGCCGCCGATATCTATAAGGCTCTCGACCACGACACATCACACTTCTCATTCATACTTACTCACACCTGCCCAGAGTCGTTAATCCCATTTGCGGATAAATATAACAATCCTGACGAAAAACTACTTGACGTACTTAGAGAGCAACTCACCTGGGATTATTGGTTCTGTGGTCACTGGCACATCAATGAAACAGTGCCAGAGGAAAATTTCTACTTCCTAAACGCAAATTTGAATTCAATAGACAAGCTTGCGTTCGTAACTTTTGATGCAACGACACCAAAGTATCACGTACTATCCGACCAAAATTCACTATATTAAGTGATTTGACTCAAAAAAATTTTTATGCTATTCTTGCATAAGAAAAGTTGAGTGGACAACAGTGCCTTACCATAAAAATAGAATCGAGAAATTTCACAATGATTATACGAAATTCTTCAGTAATCGTGTGTGACGTTTGTGGCAAGGAAAAAGAAACTGTATCTCATCGCCATGCATACGGAATGAACGTAATAAACACAGCAGCCTTGGTCGGCGGAGGAATACAAGAACGGGAAAGATGTTCTCGACATACTTGTTCTAATTGTCTAAAAAGAATACACGATGAATCGTCAACTTTTGCCAAACTTTTCTAACCGATAAGAAGGACAGACTTATAGATTTTGGAGGACTGTCATGACAACGAATCAGTTAAGGCAGAAAGTAGTAGACGTAGCAGTTTCCATGATTGGAAGCGCCGAAGGAACTCAGCGACATCGGGACATTATTGATTATTATAACAATAATCCACCGCTTGCTCGGTCATACAAAATGAAGTACACAGACGCGTGGTGCGCGTGTTACGTATCAGTTGTCTTTATGAAAGCCGGCTTACTCCCAGGGCTTGTTGGTGCAATACCAAAAGAAGTTGGATGCGGTAAAATGATTGAAGGTTTTCAAAAGATGGGTAAACAGTTTTGGCAAGAAAATGAAAAAGAGCCACTACCACAACCAGGTGATATTGTAATGTACGATTGGGATGACGGAGCGAATTATGCAACAACCGATAATATGGGCGCTCCAGAACATGTTGGAATATGTGTAGCCATTGATGGCAACACAATTCGAGTTATCGAAGGTAACTACGGTAACACAGTAAAATACCGCAATGTGCCAGTGAACGGCAGGTATTTAAGGGGATACGGGAAACCAGACTGGGCTAAGTACGCAGTCGAATCACAGGAGGACGAAGAAGTGGCTCAAATCAAGTATAATAAAGTAGAAGAATGCCCAGAGTGGGCACGCCCAACAGTTAAAAAACTTGTTGATGCAAAGATTCTCAATGGCGTTGACTCAGCCGGCCATCTCAGCCTTGATGATAACCTAATTCGCATGTTAGTTATCAACGACCGCGCAGGCCTGTACAAAAATCTCTAATCGGCGATAGCCGTTAAAGAACCAGTGTCGATGTTTGTAGGAGTTCGTCGCGACATTAACCCTAAACCTTCACCTATTATTATTAAAAGGAGGAATACTAAAGAAAGGAGACAAATATGAGAGATTATAAAAAACCAAAACGAATCGCTTTAATTGCCCATGATGGCAAAAAACAACTTATGGTTGAGTGGTGTCAAACCAATAAGGAAATGCTTCAAGGTCATTTTTTAAGCGGTACGGGAACTACGGGAAGTTTAATTCAGCAAGCAACCGGATTGCCAGTAAGATTGTATAAATCTGGGCCGCTTGGTGGAGACCAACAGATAGGCGCCTTAATAGCAGATAAAGAACTTGATATTCTTATCTTCTTTTGGGATCCACTCGAATCACAGCCGCATGATGTAGATGTAAAAGCCCTTTTAAGACTTGCAACTGTATATGATATCCCAGTAGCGATGAGTGTAGCCACAGCAGACTGCATCATCAATATGTATAACGAGGAGTAATCCTCCAATCATATGGACGCATATCGTAGCCTTCTCGTGGCGCGTCTGATTTCGACTAATACGATAGCATGATATGTCAGTTGGACTCTGATTCAGGCTTCATGGCCAGATGCGGCGCAATATCATGCTTACGGTCCCGAGGAGTTTCAAAGGTTAAGCCTCATAAAAAGAACCTTGTGGTCAGAATAAGTAGTCCGCACTACAAAAACTGCCAGGCGTCGGCGCTGCGTCTACATAATCAGCGCCTCCGATGCGGGGAGAATGGGCATTCAAACCGGCCTCATAAGCCGGCCTCCGTGAGTTCGACTCTCACCCCCGCAACCATATTCCCGGATAGCTCAGTTGGTAGAGCGCCACGCTGTTAACGTGGACGTCGCAGGTTCGAGTCCTGCTCCGGGAGCCATAAATATAAGGAGGATTTTACTATGTTCTTAGATAGGAAAATGCCAGAAGATAAATGGGATAAGGAAGCCGGCTTATGCGCTCCTGGTCCTGGCTCAACAGTGAGTGGCGGCCCGGTTTATGGTCGCAAAGAAAAAGAAGAAGATGATTGGAAACCGGAATACGGTTTAATGGCGCCCAGTAGTAAAGCCACAGTATCGGGCGGCAGTTAATCTGGAAGCTGAATCAGCGGGGAGCTGAGCCTGTTTGCTAAACAGTGCGCGCCGCAAGGCGTGAGCATCGTGCGCTCCGGCTTCCGCCATATGGTATGGTTGGTGTAATGGTAACACACCGGAATGTGGCTCCGGGGATAAGGGTTCAATTCCCTTACTTTACCCCATAGGCGCCCTTAGCTCAGTGGAATAGAGCACTTGGCTACGAACCAAGGGGTCGGGAGTTCGAATCTCTCAGGGCGTACCATTCGTGTCGGTGGCGAAGAGGCCGAACGCGTCCGGCTGCAACCCGGATATTCGTGGGTTCGAATCCCACCCGATACTCCATTGACACAAATAAATTTTTATGTTATTATAAATTATAAACTGAGAGAGGGAGATGTTAATGAACGTAGTTAACACTGGAGCGATTTACCGTATCTATGATGACCATCTTCAAGTTACGGAAGAATTGCCGGCGAAACAATATATTGTGCGGCTTAGCGAAATGACAGGGTTTTACTTGGAAGAGTATCCAAACCAAGACTTGTCGCACGAGAAGATATATGGAGTACATGAGCGCAAAGTTAAGAAAGTTCTTAATTCATTTACGAAGTTTACTCGTAATCTCGGTGTGATTCTTTCCGGCGATAAAGGCATTGGCAAATCTCTTTTCGCGAAATTACTCGCCGAACGCGCCATTGAAGCTGGTTTAGCTGTCATTATCGTTGACCAATATATTCCCGGAGTTCATTCATTCATCGAATCAATAGAGCAGGAAGTGCTTGTTATCTTTGATGAGTTTGAAAAGACATTCGCAAACCAGAGCGGTGGTGACGGCAGTCCAAGCCGCCGACCAATGGATACGATGCTTAGTCTGTTCGACGGCATTTCACCTGGCAAAAAATTGTTTGTTGTGACCTGCAATTCTTTTAACTCACTAAACGACTTTATGGTGAATAGACCAGGACGTTTTCACTATCACTTCCGCTTTGAATATCCATGCGCCGACGAAGTGAAAGAGTATCTTATTGACAAACTCGGCGAAGGGCATGAAGCAGAGATTGTAAAAGTAATTCAGTTCTCCGCTCGCGTTAATCTTAACTATGATTGTTTGCGAGCAATCGCGTATGAACTGGCAAGCGGCGAATCATTTGAGGAAGCAATACTCGACCTCAATATACTGAATGTCGATGACCAATACTACTCTGTTGAAGTATTTATGGAAGATGGCGACAGATGGTATGCTGCGAAAGTTCGTATGAATCTGTTCAACAGCACTCAGCGTGAGAATGTGTGGATGGAAGATGAGGGCGGCACAAGGAACGGCTATCGTATTATGTTCATTCCGAGCAAAGCTGAATACATTAGTGTTGAGCAAGGCTCACTCATTCGCGGCTCAGATGTAAAGCTTGACGTAGATACAGACTACTTTGAGGACTCTGAATATAATGTCGATAAAGCCGCCGTTGACAAAGCAAAAGCGCGCAAAGTTGAGCGTGTAATGATTAAACGAATCCTGTCTGGTAATAAATACCAGTACTTAGTATAAGCCGACTCGCGGCCGAGGAACAGATGCTAAACCAGCCCGCAATCCTCGTTAAAGAAACGGAATAGGGATGTTTGCCAGTCACATACCAAAAACTGGCTTTATGGGGAGTTATACCGTAAGTGGTAGCGGGGCTGACTGTAAATCAGCTGTCTCTGACTCGGGTGGTTCGACTCCATCACTCCCCACCATGCCGGGGTGGCGGAATGGCATACGCGCTGGTCTTAGAAACCAGATTTTGAGAGTTCAAATCTCTCCTCCGGTACCATAATAACTTAAGGCCGTCCAGAACAAGTTAGCTACTTTACACTTCACTAACAGTGTTTCGATCATCACAATTGTGTGATGGACTACGGCCTCGAACGGTAAGGTCTGGAATCCGGTTCATTCATACGAGTGTAGCTCAGCGGTAGAGCATCGCCCTGATAAGGCGGTGGTCGGTGGTTCAAGTCCACCCACTCGTACCATATGCCTCGGTAGCTCAGATGGTAGAGCGTCGGCCTGAAGAGCCGAGCGTCGGCGGTTCGAATCCGTCCTGAGGCACCATAAGGCTCCGTAGCTTAGTGGTTTAAAGCGCCGCCCTGTCACGACGGAGATCGCGGGTTCAAATCCCGCCGGAGTCGCCATTACACCGCCGCGTCACGATGCAAAACAAGGAAACCTGAAAGCGACATAGGGATGTTGTAGTTCAGTAGTCCAAAGTTCCATAGTAGTTCGTGTGAGTGATGTTTCTGGTCTGGCGAAGATGCATAATGAGAGCGTCCCTAAGCTTGAATAAGCGTCAAGTTGGTAAAGAATATAATTCTCTGGTGCAAATCCGGAGCCGGCGACCATATGGCCCCTTCGACTAAAGGTCAGGTCACGAGACTTTCAATCTCGTAATGATGGGTTCGAGTCCCTCAGGGGTCACCATTGCAATACAACTCAATAAAATAAAGTTAAAAAGGAGCATGATTATGGATTTGAAAGCACTCGTAGTAATTGACATGCAGGAAGATTTTGTCAATGGCGCTCTGGCGAACGAAGCCGCCCAAGATATTGAGCCGGAAATCTGTATCGCTATCAGAGACCACATCGAAGCCGGGCAACCGGTCATCTTCACAAGAGACACTCACTATGACGACTACATGGAAACCCTTGAGGCGAAAAAGCTGCCGATTCCACACTGTATTCACGACACTCCCGGCTGGCAACTCACGGAAGCCATACTGCAAACACTCGATATGTGCGACGCCATTGAAGGTCAGCATTACATCATTATCGACAAAGACACGTTCGGCGCCTATGACCTCGCTGAGGAAATTGAAGACTTTATCGGCGAAGAGTTCGGATACGATGACGAGCTTACCAGCTTAACGTTTGTCGGCGTATGCACCGGCATCTGCGTTATTAGCAATGTTGCAATCGCTCGTGCACACTTCCCCGAATGCCCTATTTACGTTCGCGCCGATGCCTGCGCCTGCGTGACACCGGAAACCCACAGACAGGCTCTTGAAGCCATGAAAGTATTCCAAATCGACGTAACGGAGGCGTAATCATGATAAAGATTGGTGATAAAGAGTTTGTCGTCAAGTATTTTCCTGACGGCACGTTGAATATGACAGACGTCAATATACCGGTTGACACAATTCCGCTCACCATCTCTTGGTTATTTGAGAACATCGCTGAGCAGGTAGTGATATACAATTTGAAAAAGTTCATTGATGACAAAATTTGTATTCCGGTTATTCTCTATATGCCATACGTACTGAACGCACGCATGGACAGAACAAAAGATCAGCAACATGAAGTGCATACTTTAAAATACTTCTGTGATTTCATCAACGATCTTAACTTCCTTCGCGTAGTCGTACGCGATGTTCATAGCCCAGTTACCATGTCACTTCTTGATAGAGCCGTGGAACTGAACGTAAAAGAATATGTTGAGCGGCTCATCGAAGAATTGCAACCAGACTACGTATATTTCCCAGATGACGGCTCATACCACCGCTATCAATATCTTATAACGCGTACGCCGTTCTTCGGTGATAAACAGCGCGATTGGAAAACCGGTGAAATTAAGGGCGTTAAGATTATCAATCCCTATAACATCGCTGAAACAGATTACCAAGGTAAATCAATACTGCAAATCGACGACATCAGTTCATATGGTGGCACATTTTTCCACGGTGGGAACGCCCTCAAAGCTATGGGCTTCGGCAAAGTTTATCTCTACATCACTTTCGCCGAATATTCGATACTTAAAGGTAAGCTGGTAGAACCAGATAGTTGCATAGAGCATATCTTTACAATGATGATGGTAGGCGCCGGCGAAGGAGAACACGAAAAAATTACTGTTCTCTAAAAGGAGAGCCATATGCTAATGAAAAATAGAGTTCTTGTTTCAAATCTTTTAGACGAACTCGTAGATATTGAAACATGGATTGATGGATTCAATCATGAAATTGAAAACTGCGATTGGTCTGAACTCATAGGACACAAGTTCTTTCAAGATGTAAAAGAAACAGTGAACACTATGGCTCAACAACGAATGCAGGAAATCGAAACAACACTACAACCACTGTAAAAGATGGGGCGGCTGAATAAGTCGCCCCATTTGCGTGAAAAAAATTTTTGTGTTATTATATTCATATAAGGTCAAAAGGATAGGAGAGATACTATGAAAAAAAATCCGGCACTTGTAATTGACTTCTACAAAGCAGGACACTACTTCATGCAGCCGCGAGCGGTTGAGACAGTTTACTCAACTTGGACGGCGCGTAGTAACAAATACCATCCCGGATGCGAACATACGGTCGTATTCGGTCATCAGGGTTTTGTGAAAGAATATTTGGTGGACTTTTGGAATACCGAATTCTTTCAAAAGCCGATTGAAGAGTTGCGTGAGAGTTTCAATAAAATCATGAACAACTGCTTCAATCCTATATACGCCGACTTTTCTCGTTTTGAACGGCTCCATGAACTCGGTTATCTACCGATTGCCGTTTGGGGAGTACCGGAAGGTTCTGTGGTTACAATCCGCGTACCACAGGCGGTAATATATAATACACATCCCGAGTTCGGCTGGTTGCCGCAATATCTCGAAGATATGTGGACAAATCACAATTGGTTGCCCTCTACTAGTGCAACGACGGCTTATTATCGCCGCAAAGACTTAGAGATGTTCTTCAATGAAACTTGTGACGACCCAACTGCGATACGACGCTCTAATGGAGACTTCTCAATGCGTGGTATGTGTGGTGAAGACTCGGCGTATATCTCAAGCGCTGGTCATCTACTCAGTTTTGATAGAACGGCCACTGTTGATGCGAACGGCTATCTTGAACAGTATTACGGCGCCGACATTGAAAATCGTCCTCCTGGACACGGTAACCCATCTTTAGAACACTCTGTCGTGTGCCAAGGAATTGCGTACTATACTCACCTATTCATGACAAAACAGCTTGACGACGAGTACCAAGCAATTGCTCAAAGAGCTGGTGCCGACTGGGAACTTTCACTTATCGGCGAGATGTTGTTTTTGTATCACTTGCTCACAAAAGTACAGCCGACCGGCATGTTCACATATGTAAGTGACACCAACGATTATTGGGGCGTACTTACTAAGATTGCTCCAGCATTACATCCTGAAATTATGGCGCGTGATGGTAAGATTGTATTCCGTCCGGATAGCGGCACACCAGAGTTAATCGTATGTGGCGACCCGAATGCGACAGACAAGTTTGTAAGAATGGGTTCCATTAAAACACTGGAATATTTCTTCGGCAGCTCATATAATACAAAAGGCTACAAACTACTTGATAGCCATGTCGGCCTTATCTACGGTGACGCGATTTCAGCGAAAGTTGCTCTTGCAATCGCAACCAGTTTGATGGCTGATGGCTGGTCTATACAAAACATTATATTCGGCATCGGTGCTTTCACGTATCAATATGTTACAAGGGATACGAGAGGATATGCTATCAAGGCGACAAATGCCATATTTGCTGAACTCGGAGAAATTATACTCTCCAAGACACCGAAAACAGATGACGGTACGAAAGTATCACAGCGCGGTGCTGTAAAGGTATTTGGCGAAGGCAACCGAATTACAGATTATAGCGATAGACACACAATAGCAGAATCGCAAGCTGACGGGCGCAACATGATGAGACCAATTTTCATCGACGGCGAGCAATTCAATGTGGAAACTATATACGATATACGCGACCGGCTGTGGAATAACCAGTTTTAAGGAGAAGAGATATGGGAAAATATTTGAACTTTGAGACCGCACTTGAGCGATTACTAAGAGAATACGAGGAGCACGGGTGCATCGTTGTTGCCTATGATTTTGATGACACGGTTTGCACGTACACACCAGGAAACCCAGAGCCGACTCTGGAACGCAGAGCAAATGAAGAAATATGCCAACTGTTGCGCGAGCTTCGTCCTTATGCAAAATTTGTTGTTTGGACTTGCCGCTCAACTGACCCAAATGTTTGGGAGCCAGGCTCCGGTTCACGCTCTGCACTTGAACTCGCACTTCAATGGCTTAGAAATCACAATGTGCCGTTCGACCACGTAAATGAGGATACTGTTGTCAGTTACGGAAGTCGTAAGATTTACGCAAATATTTTCTTAGACGACCGCGCTGGTTTATCTGCAACCTTCCTGATGCTAAAAATGTTCTTACAGGTGGTTAAAAATATGAAAACATTCAATCCAAACAACGCTCGTGCGGCGATTGTACAAGCAATTAAGGACTACTTCCACGACAATGGCAAAGACAGCCGTGCAATTCTTGGAGTATCCGGTGGTGCTGATTCAACAATAGTCGCTGGTTTGTGTGTAGAAGCACTCGGAGCGAGCAGAGTTCTCGGTGTAATTATGCCGAATGGTGAACAGTCTGATATACAAGATGCCATCGACGTTTGTAATGAGCTTGGTATTCAATATCTTATCATCAACATTCAAGACCAAGTGCGGCAGATGTGCGAAGACCTCGGCTATAAATACTTTGTATTTGCGCCGGAAATGTTACAAAACAACTTACCGAATCTTGTGCGTCGCAACGTGCTTGCATCTATCAAACTCACAAGCGGTGGACGTGTGATGAATACAACTAACCAAAGCGAAGAGTTCCTTGGCTGGATTACACAGGGCGATAACATTGTAGGCGATTTCGCGCCGCTCATTAACTATACAAAGACAGAAGCAATTAAAATCGGTTTAACGCTTCCAATAAGCGAACGGTTTATTGTAAAAGTACCTCATGACGGCATGTGCGGTTCCACCGATGAAGAGAAGTTCGGCTTTACTTACGAACAAGTCGACTGGCTTATCGGCGCAGTTCCAGAGAACAATCCTGTATTCCTTGGTATCGACCAGGATGAAATGAATCGTATTGTGCATATGCACCAAGTATCGCAGTTTAAGCGTAATCCGCTTGCGTGCGCACCTCACGTTAACTAAGTGGGGTGCGCCCCACTGGGGCGAGTGATGGAATGGCATACATATTGGACTTAAAATCCAAGTTTTGTGGGTTCGACTCCCACCTCGCCTACCATATCTGAATAAAAGGAGGACACAAAATGCAGTAGGTTATCATTAACGGCTATTCCGGCATTGGGAAGTCAACATTAGTCCAAAAGTTGGATGAATTGTTGCCAGTTGCTGAATGGTCTATTGCTGATTTCGCACGCTATCGAGTAATAGATATTATTGAAGAAACAGACGCATCGGCAAAGGCATCTCCACTTCTGGTTAATGATTATAGGCGGGCTCTCATTCACATTACCAATATGGTAAAATATAAAGGTATCGTGTGGAGAGACCTACAAGAGTTCTATCAGAAACATTCGGACAGCGGCTACGAACTTTTATTTATTCATTGCCGCGACTATCGCGACTTTAAGGACATTCAAGCCATCATCCCCGATGTTCTTACACTTCTTATTACGCGCGAAGGAATTGAGCCGTCCAACGAACAGGATGCTGAGATTCCAGATTACGAATACGACATTCACATCAAACTACCGCCGCTTGATTCCGATGAATATTCGGCAATGATTGAGTGGTTATGGCGCCGTTTAGTTCACGGAGAACAGGAGGAAGAACATGGAGATGAAGAATCGAGCGATAACTAAGCTCGTAGATACGATCAATAAGTATCACAAAGAACTACATGACCGACCTGCCGAGCTGTTCGACGACGAGGACAGACTGATGATGAAACTCATCACTGAATTAAAAGGAGTTACTGATAAATACGTTTCTCCGAAGGAGGATTAACATGGAAAGATGGTTTGAAATTAAGACGCCGTTTAAGGTGACTTCGGAGATACAGGTAGATGCTGCTGGTGATGTGTTTGCAATTGCAAAAGCGGTTGGAATCCACGATCCACTTGGTCTTCTTCCAAGCGATATCGCCGAACACCGTAATACAGCGATGGCAAAATGTCACCCAGACGACGAATACAACCGAAGTTACGGCGTAAGACTTGCCGGCAATCGTGCACGCATTCGGTTCTACAACTATGTTGCGAACCATGTGAACGCAAAACTGACACAGCTTGACCAGTATCTTTGTATTCTGCATAATAAGATATTAAAACTCGATGAGGAACATGAGCAGTTGTTACTTGAGCAGATGGACATTAAGGAGCCAGGCGAGATAAAGGAGGGTTAATATGACATAGGTATCTATTATCCTCTTAACACTTGGAATAGCGGCGTTTCTTTTTGGTTTTTATAAATACCGAAAATACTCCATACTGGCAACCGGTAAACAATTGGAGTCCGAATCATTCGCCGCCGAATTGCTGAAAGCACAACAAGAATATCAGCAAAAACAAAATGACCTAAAAACGATACAGGCTGAAAAAGAGAAACTACTTGGTGAACGAGAAACAGCAGCAATTGAAGCTGTACGGCTACAAGAACAAAACAAAGCCGCAATAACAAAAACTCAAGATGAAGTGAAAGCAGAATATGCGAAACTAAAACTGGAGTTGTCTAAATCGCATGAAGCTGAATTACAAGTCTTGAGAACAGAACATGATAAGTGGATGCAGGAACACGTCGATGAATTTGCCGAATACACCACTTATCTTGAGAAACTTCGGCAGTCAATCGCCGTCGTAGAACAAAAGAAGAAAGATGAGTCGATGAAAGAAGACTTTATTGCGACTCATACTCTTAATATAACTGCAAAAGACTATGAAGATATCGAAACTCTTATGGAGTGCCGCGGTAGACTGAATCGTAAATCTGTATTGGATTCACTTGTATGGAGTGAATTTGTACAAGGGCCGCTACAGCAACTTCGTAAAGAACTCGTTTCAGTAAAGCTTACTGAGAAAGTATGTGGGATATATCGCGTAACCAATACTGAGAACGATAGATGTTATATTGGTCAAGCAGTAGACATTGGCGGCCGTTGGACAGAACATATTAAAGCGGCGCTAAATAATCCCAGTGACAAGTTCCACAAAGCACTTGCGGTCGTTCCACTTAGTTTGTGGACTTGGGAAATACTTGAGAAGTGCACCAGAACACAACTCAATGAAAGGGAGAAATACTGGATAACACATTATAACTCGAATGAATTCGGGTATAATACGACAGGAGGCAATAAATGAGCTATTATGATACATTGATTTTAAAGCCCTTGTCCTTACAAATCCTTCACTATATTGGCGAAAATGACGAACAGCAAGCAAAAGACATCGCAGAAGCGCTGCAGATGGGCACGCGGCAAATAGACGCCGCAGTATCAAAGAGTTTACAACGATATGGCTTCGTCATTCGCTATGCAAAACTCACACCGCTGAAAAAGAAAGCATATAACGTCCTTAAACTTACCGACAGCGGGAGAACATACCTCGCATATTTGAAGAAAAAAGAGGAGAGTAAAAATGAAGTTTGAACACACGTAGGTATTTAACGTCGAAGGTGCTATGCGCGGCATGAGGTTCCCAATGAAGGGTATCGGCGATACAATTGGAGATATAATCGGCGAGAAAGATATGGACTTAGCCGGTAGGTTATGGAAAGCAAGTGAAACCGACAATCTTGCTCACTCAAAGTTCTTACGACAGATTCTTCTATCAGTCGACATCACGGCGCCGCTGTACTTCTGGAGTGAGATGGATACGTACAAAATCGGCACAACAGCGAATTCAGAATCAACAATGCACAAACTCACGAAGGACGCAAAATCATTATCACTTGATGACTTTGAACTGAACGGTGATGGAAAGATGGACGGCTACATTCTTCACGTTATTGATGCTTTACAGGCCGTGTCCGCCGCCGAATATGCGTCCGAGGTTGAACGACTCCGTCATTTAAAACAGATGTTGCCTACCAGCTATATGCAGAAACGACATTGGACGGCAAATTATGAGGTCGTCCGGAACATCTATAACCAACGCAAAAATCACAGACTACGCGAATGGAATACAGACTTTGTTAACTGGGTTATTAGTCTGCCGTATTCAGACGATTTCATTACGCGCGATATCAAGAGCGAATAATAAAAGCCGGGCGCGGCTGTCACGGCTGCGCCCGGCTATCATCGTATTGACTGAAAAAAATTTTTATGTTATTATATATGTATAATAAGATAAGGAGTGGTGAGGAATGTACGGTGGAACAGCTAAATCTTATTGCGAATATAAGCTACTTTGTGAGCCGTTTAAGGTAGACAAAGTATATTATGTAAAAGTGGAAAGTCCAAAAACAGGGAGAGCGCTAAGGGTACGTTGGTATACTGATAAGGCGCACGCAGATTTAATGCCAAATACAAATAAGTACGGGCTGTTTTATACTATATTCGGCTTTGAAAGTCCTGATGATAGTATACTTTGCATAAAAGAAAGCTATATTACAGAGCAGGAGAAAGAGGAATACTTCGGATGCCAAAATGGTTGGCGTTTTGGAATGTTCTTTGGCGGGATATGGTACGCACCGAAAACTACGGAGATGCCGCCAATTAAGAGACAAGATAAGATAAAGTTCATTTCATGGACTGAATTCAAAATTGCCGGACAAGAGAACTCCAGAGAACTTGGATTAGTTCCCGAGAAAGATAGTGTCTGGTTTAAGGAGGACTAATATGTGCGCACTTTGTTTTGCACTTGGAGCATTATTCGTATTTACACTTTGGATAATGAACGACAACAATAACAATAGACCGCGGTATGGAGGTTAATATGAAAATAATTAGCTGGAACGTAAACGGACTCCGCGCCAGAATTAAAGCTGGCTTTGAAAAGACAATAAAAGAACTCAATCCTGATGTAATATGTATTCAAGAAACAAGATGTACACCTGCGCAGTTACCAAACGGCTTTCTTTCGGATTATTTTCAATGTATAAACGACCATGATAAAGCTGGTTATGCTGGTTGTGGGACATGGACGAAGAAGTCTTTCGCCGATAAAGATGCCGCTTGGGGAACTGCGATAAGTGACCAACATGGTCGAGCTTTATACAATGAATATGAAACATTCAATCTCATAAATGCTTATGTGCCAAACGCCGGCTTAAAACTTGAGCGTTTGACAGAACGAATTGCTTGGCATCAAACGTTCTTCGCCGACTTAGAAGCAATAAAAGCAAACGGTAAGCCGATTATATACACTGGTGACCTTAACTGTGCTTACAGTCCACTGGAAGTCGGCAGCAAATATATCAAATCCGGTATTACGCCGCAAGAGCGTAAAGAGTTTTGCCGCATAATGCGAGAGATAGATTTAGCAGATGTGTGGCGCGAAAGAAATCGAGACGTAATGGCGTTTACTTGGTTCAGTAACCAGTTTAACTCCAAGTCAGTAAATCGTGGAATGCGAATTGACTATTTTCTCGTTTCAGAGAGTACTAAATCTCAAGTAATTGAGACGACAATAATTCAAGATAACGAGTTAGTGTGCGGCTCAGACCATCAAATACTATTCTTGGAGGTTAATTTATGATTGTTGTGAATCTATTTGGAGCACCTGGCTCTGGTAAGTCTACTGGAGCAGCTTATACATTCGCAAAGTTAAAGCTAAATGGCGTAAATGCTGAGCTTGTGACGGAATTTGCGAAAGACAAAGTATATGAGCGGTCAACGGAGCCGTTTAACAATCAGTTATATATAATGGGACAACAAAGTTTTCGATTGAGCCGCCTTGTGAATAGTGTTGATGTTGCTGTAACTGACAGCCCGATTTTATTAAGCTGTTTTTATAATAAAGTCGGTACCGACGCCGAACAACAAGCTTTTAACTCTGTAGCACAAAATAAGCATAAAGAATACGAGAATTTCAACTATTTTATTACACGTGTTAAGCCGTATTCTCCAATTGGTAGGTTCCAAACAGAACCGGAAGCTAATGAAATCGCCGTGAATCAGAAGCTAATATATAAATATATGCTGGAAACACTTGGTGAACAAATGACTATAATCGACGGTACCGAAACAGGGTATAATCAAATTGTCGAGGATATATTAAGGAGAGTAAAGAATGAAAAATAAGTTCGCAACATTACACATCGTATATGAAAACTGCGATGTGTCAGTTATTCCATATGACCAAATCCGTTTTCTGTTCTTCGATAAGATAACACGCTGTTCGCGGCTTCAGAACTGGAATCTTTCTGAAAAACCGGAAGATTTTGTAAATGAATTGTTTGAGCGCGATTATTTCGAGAGCGGCTCAGTAATTCTTACTGAAGCGGCAGGTAAGATTCCAACTCATTTCAGCGTCGAGGGTGAAGAAATACTCACAAAGAAGCGGCTACTTGATTCCGATATCTCTCAGTTCAGCTTTTTGACTGAAGACAACGCTTGTATTGCCACTTATGTGGTTGATTATCAGAGTGTAAGCGGAGTGCCCGGCGAATCAAATATGAACCAACGTGTGTATTCAAACGCCGACGGTGACATCTATATCCAAATCAAAGAAACACAGGAAATCAATCCTATTCTTGTACGATATCACGAAGATGCCGCGCGCAAACTTGGTCAAGCACATCCAGGCGAATGGTGCGACCTACGTTCGGCTTATGATGTCGAGATTAAAGCCGGCGAACGCTACCTTATTAATCTCGGCGTATCAATAAAAGTGCCGGACGGCTATGAATCAATTATGGCGCCGCGTAGTAGTACATTCAAGAACTACGGCTTACTTCAGACAAACAGTATTGGCGTGTTTGATGAGAAGTATTGCGGCAACAACGACAAATGGTATTTCCCTTGTTATGCTACGCGCGATGCAAGCGTGAAAGCCGGAGACCGTATAGCACAGTTCCGCATTCAGCCGATACAAGGTCTACTAATCATGCAAGAAGTTGAAGAAATGCCCGATGAAGATCGCGGCGGACTTGGCTCAACAGGCATACAGTAACAAAAATTCTGTAATTGAATACGAAAATCCATGGCAGCGTCGCCACGGTCGTGAATCCCGTCATTTGGAACTTTTCCATTGACGGGATTTTTGTATTTGCGGCGTGAAGAAATAAATTTTGTAAAAAAATTATTTTTATTTTATTATTATGAAATTTATATTATAATAGAAACCGAATAAGAAAAACAGGAAAGGAGGCTCATTATGGCTTCAAGAACAGTTCGACCAAAGAATAAGACTTACGGCACTATTCAACGCGGTAGTTCACTTACTATTCCGGTATTCATAAAAGACAGCTTTGATAAGCCACTTGATTTGACTGACTGTACGGCCTCTTTTACAGTCAAAGCAGTGCAATATGATTACGACAGGGAAGACGTAAGAGCTTACATCCAGAAAGACCTTGTGCCACAAGAGCCGTTACAGGGAAGATTTTTCGTACAGCTCTCAAGTAAAGATACAGACATTCCACCTGGAGATTACTATTTCGATATCGAGATTAAGCAGCCAGGCAGCGGCATGGTTTACCGCATATGCACGCTCTTATGTGAGATCGAAGGTGGTCCAACAAACCGCAATGTAAATGACGGCATTGGACAACTCGCTGTTGGTGATGAGATTACTATTCTTACTCTTGAACAAGGCTCACCAATTATCATTATCGCACCGGCAGTTGCCGTAAATCCGAACATTTATAATCAGTTAGATGAAATGATGAAAGAGATTAAACGGCTACAACGTGAGAACGCGTATCAAAAGAACCAGATCGAAACACTAAATGAACATGTCAAGGCTCTTAACGACATTGTAAATCCATAAGGAAGGAGGAATAAAAGTGTATACAAAAACATCAATACAAGACCGCAACCAGGTAAGATATAGCGGCGCAGAAATCATGGCTGATAGTCTTGCTGTTGCAAACACTATTCCTCTTGCCGAAAGAACTTTCTCAACAAAAGTTTATTGTATTCTTGAGGAAGAGTGGTTCATTGCCGACTCACAGGGTAATTGGCGCCCATATAAGAATGCCATTGGTTACGCTCAAGGAATTAAGGGCGATAAAGGTGATCAAGGCGACGAAGGCCCAGAAGGTCCAGAGGGTCCAGAGGGTGCAGCCGGTGTGCGCGGTCCAGCAGGATTGCCGGGCACTCGCGGCCCAGAAGGACGTCGTGGTCCAAAAGGCGAACAAGGTGAGCAAGGTGAGAAAGGCGATAAAGGAGACCAAGGAGATATTGGTCCAATCGGCTTAACTGGTGCTCGCGGTGAGCGCGGCTATCCTGGTGGAACACAGTGGACAGTTGGTCCAGATGACCCAGACTTCAATACACCACCTGATTTTTACATCAATATAGTTACTCGCGGTGTGTTCGGCCCAAAAGAGGTATATCTGCCTAAGAAAAACATCTCGCCAATCTTAGCTGACCCAAAATCCTATGATATCGGTACATTATCTCTCGGTATGCGTATCAAAATTCTACAAGACGGCACAATTACACATCTGAAGTTTTATAAAATGAAAGATGATGCGCTTACAACTCGTAAACTGAATATTTGGGACGATGTCGGTAACCTTATCGCTCAAATACAAACAACAAATGAATCGTCAGCTGGCTGGCAAAAATATGAACTTGCAACTCCAATTCCCGTTCTTATTGACGAAGTGTTTGTTATATCTTATGGTGTTGATGGTATATACGGAATGACTAACCCAATCGGAGTTCCAATGTTTCCAAGCTTTTTCGAGTTTGAAGGAAGCGGCTGGAATGATGCCGATATGGAAAGCTTTCCAAGTATTGATCCAACACCAGATACACCGCTGTATTTCGTTGATTTCTCGTACGACGAAACACCGCCAGAAGTTTGGCCGTTGCTTGGCTACTTAGCCTCAACTCCAATATAAACAATACTCGACTAAAAGGCGACTAATATAGAAAATGGAGGTACATCGCAGAGATGGGACACACTCTAATTAAGAAATTGGATTCAACCACAAAGTTGAATCGCAATCTGTATTATCTCGATGCTGGCGACGCTGATTTGCCGGTAATCCAAGATAAGACATCGATTGCTCCAGGTTCAGAGTGCCGTGATCTTCCAACCGGAGATAAATGGATTCTCAACAGCAAATTTGTCTGGCAGAAAATCCCTAAAGAATCCGGCGGTGGTGGAGGCGGTACAAGTATGCCTGAACCACCCAATGATGGGAAGAAATATTCTCGCACATACGGCGCTTGGTCGCCGAATGACTACGCTGAAGCATGGGTTGCTGCAACTCTTGCTGGTTATGATGGTGTAGTACTCGCCGACTTGATTGGCGATTTGGCCGATCTTGATACGGCAGACAAGAGTTCACTCGTAGCAGCAATTAACGAAGCCGCAGCAACCGGTGGTGGTGGCGGCGGTACACCTGGTCCAGCAGGCCCAGAAGGACCAGCAGGCCCAGCAGGCGTGCAGGGAGATCCAGGCCCAATCGGTCCACAAGGTGATCCTGGTAATGATGGCGCCGAAGGTCCTGAAGGCCCAGAAGGCCCAGAAGGCCCACAAGGTCCGCAAGGTGATCCTGGTCCACAAGGTATCCAAGGTGACCAAGGTATTCCCGGTATGACGGGCCCAGAAGGTCCTGAAGGTATCCAAGGTACGCCAGGTCCAGCAGGTCCGCCTGCAAATATTACTTTTAGAGGGGAGTGGCAAGCGTAATGACATATGTACAAAACGATGTGGTATTTCATCCACCAACAAACCGTCAATGGGTTTGTGTCGTAGCCAGCACAACGGCTGAACCAGGCACATCTACTGACTGGATGGTCTGGGCCGTTGAAGGCGCGCAAGGTCCACAAGGTCCCCGAGGTCCTGCCGGTTCGGTTGGACAAGAAGGCCCACAGGGTATTCAAGGTTTACCTGGCCCGAAGGGCGACCAAGGCGACAAAGGCGATCAAGGCATTGAAGGCCCAGAAGGTCAGCAAGGTGTTCCAGGCCCTCGTGGCGACCGTGGAGACCAAGGTCTACAAGGTCAAAAAGGTGATACTGGTGATGCTGGTGTTCCCGGAGCTCCAGGCCAAGACGCAATCGGCAACATAAACTATCTCGGTCCATGGAATCCATTAGCAACATATGAAGAAAAAGACGTTGTGGTCGCACTTGACGGCAACTCTTACGCATGTATTGTTGATGGTACTATCGGCGGTGACCCAACTGTTGATCCTGAGTGGGTCCTCTTCACAATGAAGGGTCCAAAAGGTGATACTGGTGCCCAAGGTCCTGCTGGTACAAACGGCGTCGCAGGCGCACAAGGCCCACAGGGCGATGAAGGTGCGCAAGGTATCCAAGGTCCTCGCGGTCCCCAAGGTATCAAAGGTGATGTCGGTGATACTGGCGCACAAGGACCAACTGGTCCACAAGGTATTCCTGGTCCAGAAGGTCCACGCGGCTTAAAAGGCGACCAAGGAGATATTGGTCCTCGCGGTATTAAAGGTGATGCAGGCCCGCCTGTTAACCTGAATATTACCGGTCTTTTTAGCACAACTCGCACATACATGAAAGATGACGTTATGACATATAACGGCAGTTCATATATCGCACTTAACGACAATCTACTTGATAATCCGCCAACTGATTCACTTGGCGACGCAAACTGGGCACTCTTTGTTATGACTGGTCCTGCCGGTCCTGAGGGTCCGAAAGGTAACGCCGGTCCTGAGGGTCCGAAGGGTGATACTGGCGGCGCTGGTGCTCAGGGTCCTGAAGGTCCACAAGGTCCTGCTGGTCCTAAGGGTGATCAAGGTGACGAAGGCCCAATCGGCGAAACTGGTGCACAGGGTCCTCGTGGTCCGCAGGGTGTACAAGGTCCCGATGGCCCAACTGGTCCTGCTGGTCCTACCGGTCCGAAAGGTGATCGCGGCGATCAAGGCGCAATCGGCTCTGATGGTCCTGCCGGCCCACGTGGTGATGAAGGTCCACAGGGTAGTAAAGGTGAAACCGGTCCCGAAGGCCCGCAGGGTCCACAAGGTCCTGTTGGTGAAGCCGGTCCGCCACAAAACTTAAACTTCACAGGCATTTTCAGCACAACCCGCACATATATGATGTACGATGTTATGACGTACCCACTTTTCAATAACTCATATATTGCGCGCGTTGACAATCTGTATAATAACCCACCTATCAACGAACTTGGTGACGCAAACTGGTCGCTGTTCGTCATGAAAGGTCCCCAGGGCGAACAAGGCCCGCAGGGTACACAGGGCGCAATCGGTCCAGCCGGTCCGCAAGGCCCAAGGGGTGAGAAAGGAGATAGAGGAGAACCAGGTTCCGGAGGAGGTGGAATAACCTTGGGTTCACAATTAGATGTAATGAATATCCTTGATAACAAAAATCACTCTAAGTTCCTCAAGGATATCTACGAAATCCCGGATTTCAACACAAACGAAAAACGTTGGGAACTGTTCAACAGCCCAACATCATGGAAATACGTAGTTGACGACCATCGCGCGTTCTGGAACTGGATCCGCGAATCTGAAAACTATCGTCAATTCGTGCTCGTTCCTGAAGTCAATACTGGCGTTCCGAACGATAGAATAACAGTTATGACCGACGATGAAAATCAGTTCAAACAGGTTAATACGTTTAACCGTCCAAACGCTTTCGGGAACTGGGTTAATACCACAGTTAAGAGCGCCAACCAAGCAAATCTGTCTCACTGGCGCTGGAACTTAAATCCAAAATCTGCATTCTATCGTCGTTATTACCACTCAACCACAAGCGGAACAACAACCACGATTTACGGTGATACTCAGGTTGTTGTATGGAACAAAGCCAATATGCGCTTTGAATACAGCCAAACACCAGTTCCATTCGCCGACAACCGCGGCTGGTCACGTATTAACAAAGGCACAGACGTGTATGGCTGCCACCGTGATATTCATGCAAATGGTCGCTTCATTCAGTTGTTTGAAGACAATGATCGCATGATTGCATGGCCTGCCGATGTTTCTGGCTTAGCGGCTACAACTTCCATGCAGACATTCCTATGGAGAAGCCCGAAGAAAGTGTTCGATATTATCGTTCAGTCTTATGTGGTTAACTCTTCTGTAAACCGCGCAATTTACAACCGTATTACAAAAGAGGTTGTAATGTACGAAACACTCGCTGTTGCTGATTACAATACGACAAACATGTACACTAACTATCTTGATACATTCGGCGCACAGTTCATGTCAACTGGCCGTGTGGATGTATTCGATATTGGTAACATGGTTCACCGTCGCACTATTCCGGCAATCGCGCTTCCAATTCCGCCAACCAATAGCAAGTGCATGATTTCTCCAGACGGCACAATGATCGCTTGGATTGATCGTGTTGCGACAACTCCAATGCTTCGCATTATGAGCCTCGAAGATGGTACGATGCTTTATACAGATAGTGTAAACGCAGCTTGCTCCAGCGCTATTTGGACAAAAGAAAACGTCATCTATGTCAACACAATCGCCGGCCAATTCAGTAAGTTTGTTGTTGGTTCACGTACTGGTCAAACAGTACCAGTCACTAAAACCGCTGCTTACGTAACTCCTGCCGCTGCGGACTATGTTGGTGAATATCTCGACGATATCAACAAAATTCTGTATGTAAAACAAGCTGATGCAAACGCCGCACCATTGTATTTCATTCTTGATGCTGGTTCTGGTTTGGTTGACTTCCAACCGCCCAACTTAGCAGCGAGAGTGCCATTAGCTTACGGTAGTGCATCTTGCTTCTTCATTGATCGTGTTCCTGGTCGTCCATGGTATATTGTGCACGCAAACGTCGCCGGTGAAAACACGGTGCTGAAATACAACCCAGGTATGGATACTTGGGAGGCCGTTAAGCTTCCTGGAAGCATCACAGGTCAGTTGAAGTATGGATGGGGTTACTACGAACTTGAATACTTCGCAGGTGGAACTATCCTTGTGTGGGCTCCGTTTGGATACAGCAATCGTAATGACCCGGTTCAAGTCTATGATTTGAATACAATGACACTCATCGGTACGTCTCCTGCACAAGATTGGAACACTTCAATCAAACTCGACGAAACAAATCTGTTTGTTCGCGGCAATGGTACTTCATATCTTTACTTGATCGACCCAGTCGCTCGTACGATGACACTGAAGTTTTCTGTGCCGACCAGTAATATGGATATCCTTCCAAAAGGCTGGTAATTTCGATTCACCTTTAAACAAATAAGTTGTAGCGCCGCCAAATTCACTTTGGCGGCGCTCACTTTTTGTGACGTTTGCAACTAAAAAATTTTTGTGGTATTCTATTTATAGAAAGTGGGAATGGTGCCTGAAACTGTTCCATCCTTCAGCCACAAAATCGAGATAATCTTTATTTTGGAAGGAGGAATTCAAATTGGAAGGTTTACAAGAATGGTTCGCCCCACTACTATGGATTTTAGGAACTCTTACTGCTTTAATCGCGTTTGTACGGCTGTGCAAACCAGTTTGGCAGTTCTTTCAATCGCCGGCGAATTTCAATGATACTGTGCAAAAGCTTGACAACAAGATAACAAGCCAGTTTTCTGAAATTGATAAGCGATTGTTCAAAATTGAAACCGACGTACTAAATCTGACGCTCTCTAAAGAATTGGCGTCGGAGGTAGACGTAAATCTTTTAAGAGACCGCCTATCACAAGGGGCGCGCTACTTCTCCGATAAGGGCGCGATTGACGCCCACTCATATCGCGCATTGTGCGATATTCATGCCGTTTATAAGAAATGTGGCGGCAACTCATATGCGGATAACATCATGGAACGAATTCATGAACTGTACCGCAAAGGTGGGACACCATCTTAACAATTTAATAAGAAGGAGGCGAGTAGATATTTTTACTAAACTCATGAACTCAAAATACAGAGTTTTAATTCTACTACTCTGTATACTGCTAATACTTAGCCTCTTCTTTGTAAATTCGTATCAAGAATCCAATAAGGAAGCACTTATCCACGAGGGACACGCTAAGATTGTACAATTCATTCAACTTGCTGAATCTAAGGTGGATATATTTGACTGTTGCGATTTTGAATTAGATTTGACCGCTACGATACAATATCTTGATGATTTACCAGAGATTTACGCGGCGGCTTACAGATACGAAGATGGAGAACTTATTCTTTTAACAGATCGCAATGTAGAAGAAGTTTACCCATATCCATTCGACCCAACTGAAGACGATGAAGTCGATATAGCGATTCATTCGGCACCTGACGGAGAAATTGTTATTACACATAAGTTTAGTGAATCTGTTATACGTAACTTACATTTGCAATGGCAATGGATTTACAAAGATAACGTTACATGGCTTGTATTCGGTGGCGTAACAGAGCACTCCGTAACAGCAAGCCCAACGAGTATAAATATGATAATTGTCGTGATGGTCTCATTTATTGTTAACTTGTTTCTTGTCTATCTGATAATTCGTCTATTAACTACTCTAATATTTATGAATTCCCTACTCGGTGAGGAATTAGATAAAACTACGGAATAAAAAGGAAAGGAGAACTTATGATGGAATTTGGATTTGCAACCATCGGTTCAATTGCAGTAATCTGCTTTGTCTTCGCTCAACTCCTAAAGCTGATTCCGAAGGTGAAGGACACTGACGGCCTCTTGCCTGGTATTGTGTTTGTTATCGGCGCCGCACTCGGCGTGGTGGGTAACCAAACAGGACTGGTTGGCTTAGCGGAACTTGACATTATGTCCGCAATCGCCACCGGCATTGCATCTGCGGCGGCTGCGTCTGGCGTCTTTAGCTGGTATAAGAACATTAAAGACGGCTTTCAACTATAATTTATTGTAAGGGAGCTCTCTCAAAATGGGAAAGTCACTGAATCGCGACCAGCGTAAGAATGGTAACAAATATATGACTCGCGAAACAGGTCGAAAACTTAAGGAACAGCAACAATTTATCGCTTATTCCGGCGGCGAGAAGAAGCCGAAAATAAAGGCGAAATTCAAACCTCGCTCCGAAGAGGACTATGATTAGTCCCGCGATACCTCAATACGAACTCCACACGAGGTAGTAAAAATAAGGCGTACAACTTAATAGTGTTTCTCACATGTTGGGTTGCACGCCTCTATTTTTGTTTATAGGAGGTAGTTACTTGATAAACTATAATGGAACGAAGACAGTCAAGATGAATAACGATGAGATGTGTCACTTTTATGAAAATCCATCAGATAATTCATCCTTTGAATGTAAAAAAAATCAATATCTTGTGCTGCAAGATTTACAAGGGGCTAATGTTGGTGCTTACCACTGGGATGGCAAAGCATTTTCCGAAGTCCAATACAAAGTGTTTCAGTCTTACCAATTCGGCAAAATACAGCCGAAAGACAAAGACCCCTACCAAATGTGCTACATGGACAGTATCACACGAAATCAATTGACCTTTGCGACAGGACCAGCAGGAAGCGGCAAATCACTTATAGCTTTCGCACATGCTTTTCAGGAATTAGATAAGGGACGAGTAAGTAAAATCGTCATCTTTACAAATCCTTGGATAGCACGCTCGGCAGTAAAACTGGGATTCTTGCCCGGCGATAAAACCGATAAACTACTGGAAACGAGTATCGGCTCTGTATTGATTTCTAAACTCGGCGATCGCATCAGAGTAGAAGAGATGGTGAACCAACACAAAATCATCTTAATGCCGATGGGCGATTGCCGCGGATACGAAGTGCCAGACGACTCATTTGTGTATTTCACAGAGGCACAAAATACCGATATTGATTTAATGAAATTATTTCTTCAGCGCACCAACGACTCATGCAAGATAGTAGTTGAAGGTGACATCAAGGCCCAAGTAGACTCAGAACAGTTTGAAAATGGACGCAACGGTCTTATTCGCGCAATCGAAGTATTCGCTGGCGAGACCTATTGTGGGCACGTAGAGTTACAGAAGAACTACCGTGGACGTATCTCTGCGAAGGCTGAAGAGATGTAACCAAACTTCTAATGGATTTAGTTTGGTTAAATCGAAAGGAGACCAAATGAAACGACCAACGAAGGGGCTTAACCGCATTATCACCATTGGATTGGCCACGCTACTGACAGTTGTAGGAAGTTCAATCCTTTTCTCACCCGCTGCTTCTGTTGAAAACAATGTAATACCCACTGCACACGCGGTTTACGCCGCCGAGCAATTTGTTTTCGATGCCCCCAGCGGAGCCGGAAGGGAACGTACAGTAATACTCCCGACAATCACACCATTAGCATCCATGATGCCTATCCAAACGGAGGCGCCAGCAGCTTCTGAAGAGGTAGAAGTAATTGAAGTCACTGAAGATAGGACTAGACCTATTTACGAAGTCTATAAAAACGGTACGTTAATTTACAATGACCCGAACATTTCCTGGCTAAGGAACGTAGACGATTCCCCTGAATTACAGTGGATGATTCGTGACTTTGCAATCGAATACGGATATCGAGAGGAATTTATATTCTCAGTTATTACTTTCGAGTCCACATGGCAACCAAATCTAAAGGGCGACAATGGCCGCTCACATGGTTTAGCACAGATACAGCGCTATTGGCTATCATCTGACGCAACAAGAGCTGGAGTACCGCGTTTTGCTGAAGGTGACCCACGAGATAGAGATTTGTTAATCCCATATGACAATCTCTTAACACTTATGGAAATATGGGAATACGCCCGAGATAAATACAATATTGACATCACAACTGACCAAGGTCTGAAAGACCTCTATTACTGGCATAACTCGGGTAAATTTATTCGTAACGTGAATTGGCGCAACTCAAACACTATATTTGGTTTTATGTCTGAGTTAGTGTTAATTCAGTACGACGACTAAAGAATTAGTGCACTGGGCGCGATGTTTTATATACATTCGCGCCCACTTGCATTAAAAAAATTTTTATGCTATTCTATTTATAGAACGAAATGAAAGGAGGATAACATGAGCAACGAAAAGCTAATTTGGGACTTCTTTAAGGGCAAAGGTTTTACTGATGAAGGCACTGCTGGCGTTATGGGAAATATCTTCGCCGAAAGCGCGTTTATCTCAATCAATTTGCAGAATTCGTTTGAAAAGTCGCTTGGTTTCACTGACGCAACCTACACCGCCGCAGTTGACAATGGCACTTATACGAATTTCGTACGCGACTCTGCCGGCTATGGTCTTGTACAGTGGACATTCTGGTCGCGCAAAGAAGGACTGCTCAATTACGCTAAGAGTAAGAAAGTGTCTATTGGTGATCTACAAATGCAGATGGAATACATCTGGATTGAACTCGAAAAAGGCTACAAATCACTTGTCGATTTATTGAAAATAACAAAGTCAGTTACAGAAGCGTCAAATCAATTCATGCTACAATATGAGCGACCTGGCGACCAATCTGCCGCCGCTCAAGCAAAGCGCGCAGGATATTCACAAACATACTTCGATAAGTATAAAGCATCGGCGCCGGTTACTCCACCGAAAGGAGAGGAAACAGTGTCATTCAACGAAATTGGCAATGGCTATAAATATGATTATCAGCCAGCCACAAACGGCAAATACTGGAGTCTTGGCAATCAAACAACAACAGGTCTTGTCATTCACTCCATCGGTACACCGCAACCAAAAGCCCAGGTACTGGTCAATAACTTCAATAAACAGACAGTCACAGCAAGCGTACACGGCTTTGTTGAACCTGGACTTTACATTGAGACTGCTCCAACACGCGTAGGAAAGAAACTTGCAAAGAAATGTTATCACGTTGGCGGCAACTGGAATAACAGCCGCCTGGGGATTGAAATGTGCGAGCCTGGTACGATTAAGTACACCGGCGGCTCCAACTTCACTGATTCAAATCCGGAAAGCACAAAGAAATATATCAAAGATGTAACAGCTACGATGGTTCTCATCGCCGCAGACCTGTGTTTATTCCATGACATTGACGTATCAATGATTTCCACACATGCTGAAGCCTATAAACTCGGGCAAGGCTCGAACCACGGAGACCCAGACCATATCTGGCGTTACGTCGGCTATTCAATAGCCCAATTCCGAATTGATGTGCAGGCGCGCATTAACGAACTGAAAGGAGATTATTTATCCAATATGACTAAAGCTGAATTTGAAAAAATCCTTGTAGACGAGTTCGCCAAAATGAAAAAAGAGTTGGCGCCGGTAGTCTACAAGTTCATCGAAGACGTTCCTGATTGGGGACGCCCATCTGTACAGAAATGCCTTGACAAGAAATTCATGAGCGGCACAGGCACAGAAAACGGCAAAGCTGTTCTGAACATCAGCGGAGACCTACTTCGTACAATCGTACTCAACGACAGAGCCGGCATTTACGGCTAAAAACAGATAAGGAGAATAAAACATGGCTAATGGAAAGACTACAGATGAGATTTTGGCGGAAGCGCTGAAAGCTCCAGAGACACCTGAAACACCTA
>JGI24696J40584_12961696_pt1 | contig 38616 bp, 37 predicted proteins | sample TergutCo191P4_FD_40584 | JGI IMG/M metagenome (IMG submission 40584)
GCCGCGCATCCGCGACTTCCACGGCGTTAGCGCCAAGGCGTTCGATCGCCAGGGCAATTACACCCTCGGCATCGTCGAACAATCGATTTTCCCAGAACTAACGTTCGAAGATACCGCAACCCCGCACGGGTTACAAGTGACATTTGTGATTAAAAATAAGAAAGGCACCACATTGGATAGCTCCCCATTAGGTAGTAAAACACCTAACGGGCCAGGCGCATCCAACGTGGCAAGTAGTAAAGCATTGTTAGAAAAATTTGGAATTCCGTTTGAGAAAGACGCGAAAGGAGGCAAATAATGAGCGAAACTGATAGAACTTGTTTGAACTCTTGTTCTGAGCATGAGAATGGGGATTGTACTGCACCTGATGACATGTTCCGAGCCTATCGAGAGTGGGGGGAAGCAATAAATGCTTTTGAAGCTAAGCTTGTTAAGGGATGCGAACATTATACAGAAAACGATAGGTGCCTAGTGGCTAATTGTGTTTATGAATGTGTTGAGCGGGATAGGTACTTATTAACCGCTAAAGAAGTGCAACGGGTTGATGAAATATTCCATGCCAAACTAGCATCGGGGTGTGGGGCCTCTATAGCAGAATTAAGAGAAAAGGGGGTTTTGTAAATGGCTAAAAAATCTATACTAGCAAGAGATGCAAAACGCGCAAAAATGATTGAGAAATACGCTGATAAACGCGCTGAGTTAAAAGCAACTGGTGATAATGAAGGTTTGCAAAAACTTCCGCGCAATAGTTCGCCGACCAGGGCGAAAAACCGTTGTAATGAAACTGGTCGTCCGCACGCTTATATGCGCCGTTTTGGACTGTCCCGTATTAGTTTTCGTGAACACGCATCAAAGGGCGAAATCCCCGGCGTAAAGAAAGCGAGTTGGTAAAATGAGTATGCAAACTACAGACCCCATAGCAGATATGCTAACCCGAATCCGCAACGCAATTGCGGTCGGAAAAAACGAAGTGCGCGTTCCCGCCAGTAAATCCAAATTGGTGGTGGCCGAACAGTTGAAAAAAGCGGGATATTTAGCAAGTGTCAAAACCGAAAAATCCGAACCGCGCGATGAAATCATCATCACAATCGCTGATGAGGGAAAAAACCCAGTTATCACCGAAATCGCCCGCGTGTCCAAACCCGGCCGACGTGTGTACGCTAAAGTCGACGCTATCCCCAAAGTTAAATCTGGTCGAGGTGTTATGTTGGTCAGCACATCCCGCGGTGTTATGACTGGTGCTGAAGCGATTAAAAACCGCCTGGGTGGCGAGCTAATTTGTAAGGTTTATTAAGGAAGGAAAGAAAATGAGTCGAATCGGAAAACTACCAATCGAAATCCCGGCTGGTGTGACAATCACGGTTGATGGTGATACTGTGACTGTTTCAGGGTCAAAAGGAACTTTGAGTGAGGCGATTTTGCCCGAAGTCAAAGTAGTTATAGAGGAAAATCAAGTTATCGTTACGCGAAATAACGATGAAAAACTAGCGAAATCTCAACATGGGTTGATGCGTTCGTTGATTAATAATATGGTTATTGGTGTAACCAAAGGTTTTGAAAAGAAACTAGAAGTTAGTGGTGTTGGTTTTCGTGTAAGTGGTGGTGGACAGAACTTAGAAATGCATCTGGGATTTAGTCATCCCGTTAAATATACCGCCCCATCGGGTGTTGAAATCGCGGTTGATAAAATGAATATCACGATTAGTGGAGCATCCAAACAACAGGTTGGTCAAGTTGCGTCGGAAATTCGGAATTTAAAAAAACCTGAACCATACAAGGGTAAAGGTATCAAATACGCTGATGAACAAATTAGGCGCAAAGCTGGAAAGGCAGGGAAGTAATGAGTAAATTAGGTAACAAGCAACTACGTAAAAATCGCGTGCGAGCGATTGTGAGTGGTACGACGGATCGACCGCGACTGAGTGTGTTTATTTCTAACACTCATGTTAGTGCGCAGATTATTGATGATGTGAGCGGTAAAACTTTAGTTAGTGCGACAAGTGTTGGTGCAAAACTAACTGGAACTATGAGCGAAAAATCCGCGTTGATTGGTGCTGAACTTGGAAAAAAAGCTAAAAAAGCAAAAATCACACGCGTGGTTTTTGATCGTAATGGTCGCGCTTATGCTGGACGATTAAAAGCGCTAGCTGATGCGGCGCGTAATGAAGGATTGGAGTTTTAATATGGCAGAAGAAATGAAGAAAACTATCGATGAGAATAAAATTACCCACACTGTAAACAAAAATCAAGCCCAGCCCATTCCTGATAAGAAAGTGGCTGCGATTGGGGCAAGGCCGGCAGACAAATCCCAGATTTCAAAGAAATTTGGCAGCGCTACTAACTTTAGCAGCGAAAATATGACACGTGATAATCGTGGTAATCGTGACCGTCGCGATGACAGAAATCGTGGTGATCGTCGCGATAATCGAAATCGTCGCGATAACAAACCCGCCGAAGAAAAAATCTATGAAGAGCAAACTATCGCTGTTGATCGCGTCAGTCGCACTGTTAAAGGTGGTCGCCGCTTGCGTTTTAAAGCACTAGTTGTGATCGGTGACAAGAAAAACAAAGTCGGTATCGGACTCGCCAAAGGTCGCGATGTTCAACAGGCCATCGAAAAAGCCACCGGTGTTGCCAAAAAGAACATCATCACCATCCCACTTGACAAAACTACCATTCCGCACGAAATCGAAATCAAATCCACTGGCGCGCATGTGTTGCTCAAACCAGCTGCCCCGGGTACGGGTGTTATCGCCGGCGGCGTAGCTCGTTCGATTATCGGCGTGACTGGAATTTCCGACTTACTTAGTAAATCGCTTGGTAGCACGAACAAGGTTAATATCGCTTATGCAACGATCAAAGCACTCCAGAGTTTAGTGCCAAAATCCGAGTGGGTCGGTGCGGAGAAAAAATCGGTCAAGAAAGAAGATAAGAAATGAAATACAACGAACTTAACGTAACTAAATCCACTAGTAAAAAACGTGTTGGACGTGGGATTAGTGCTGGTGGTGGAAAAACAGCTGGTCGCGGCACTAAGGGTCAGCGTTCACGCACGGGTAAAAAACTTGGACCAACCTTTAATGGTGGCAGTCATGAACACAACTTGTCTGGTCTTCCGAAATTGCGTGGTTTCAAAAGTAAACGCGTACCCGCTCAGGTCGTTTATAGCGACGAATTGGATAACGTTAAAGGTGCGAAAATCGATAATTTCACCCTATTTAACGCTGGTCTAATCGCCACACCGTACCACACGGTCAAAATCATCGCTCGCGGCGACACAACGTCCAAAGCGACGATCGAAATCGCCGCCATGTCCGCCTCTGTCCAGAAACAATTGGAAAAGAACGGCGGCAAATTCGTCAAAACCGCCGTGCCCCTACAAAAATCGACCAAAGTTAAAGAAGACAAACCAGAGAAATAGTTCTGTGTTATAATAGCCGTGATTACTTACGTGGTGGGAGAATAGGAGAGACTCCGTGACTGGTTTTGATATTCTAGAACAACAATCAGAAAAGAAAAACTCAAAAATTATCCTGGGCCTTGATCCGGACGATAGTATGCGAAACGCCATTCGACGAGGGGGGGGGTTAGAGGCTTATCTAAAATCATTAATTGACCAAACGCAAGAATATGTGATTGGCGTAAAAGCTAACCTTGCTTTTTATGAGAGGTCTGCCTATCGGCGAAGCATTTTAAAACAAGTTTTAGGCTATGCGGCGTCAAAATATGGCCTGGTAACAATCTTAGACGCCAAGCGAGGTGATATTGAAGCCACCCAAACAGCCTATGCGCAAGCCGATAAAAAAAATTTTAACCCCAATATTGTTACACTCAGTCCCTATATGGGTGAAGATGTAGTCAAGCCATATCTTGATCTTGACCCAGAAACATGTGCCTTTATCACCGTAGCCACTTCAAATCAAAGCGCGCGTGAACTCCAAGATAAATTTACCGAAGGACTCTATTATTACATACAGGTAGCGTTAGCTGCGATGGATTGGTCAAATAACAAACGAATCGGCTATGTAGTTGGCTCGACTAAACCTGATGCAATCAAAAACATCAGAATGATTGAAAAAGAATTTAATCATAATCCAGCACCGGTACTGGCACCTGGTTTTGGTCAACAGAATGGAGATTTAAACTTTGTGCGCCACGCAGGCGAAAATACTTATTATCCAATTTCGTCTGGATTAACCAAAGAAGATAGACTTAAAGGCTTAACTCCAGCAGAAGCAGCTAAAGCGTGGCGTGATAAAGTCAATGAGGAGCTAGCTAATGTCGTTGGAACTCCAAGCCTGATCCAATTTATGGTTGATAAATTAATCGAATCAGCACTGATTACAGTTCAAAAAGATCCAGATAAAACTAAATGGCATCTGCTGAGTAGTGGTCTAGAAATATTCGGGAAAAATAACATTGAGTTTACCGCCGAAATGAGCGATGAGGAAAAACAAGAAGCTATCCGAAAGGCGCTGGACGCTGGTATTATCACGGAGGAACATTTGGGTGAAATCTTTCTCAACCTACGTGATTTGGTTGGTGAGCCAGAGACGGGACGACTCATGGCCTTTCTCTACACCAAAGCAATTAAAGAGAGCGGAGTGGAATTTGACAATATCGCCTCGATAGCCTATGGTGCGATTGACACGGCTGTAATGGTTAAAGATTATATGAATCAACCAGGCAATATTGTTCGCAAGGAGGGAAGTGAAGCAACACACAATGATGTACTTGGTAAGCTAGAAAAAGGGTCAAGGGTAATTATGATTGAAGACGTAACAACTACAGCGAATTCATTGATAAAAAAGGTGGAAAAATTGCGCAAAAATTATGGTGTCATAATTACGGACGCTTTTGTTTTCTGTAAGCGTGAAGAAAAAAGCGAGAAAACCTGTCAAGAACACGGTATAACACTACACTATATTACAGATATGCCAACGTTGAAAAGATACATCGCGAATAGCGGTGAGACTTCCGACGGGGTTGAAAAATGCCCGGCTACGGCAATGGTTGCATAACAAGTGAGTCCGGCGTCACCAGACTATTCTCGTAAATTAAATCACAATGGGTCTGTGATACAATAGTTACATGCGCTCGTAGCTCAGTGGATTAGAGTACTTGGCTTCGAACCAAGGGGTCGCAAGTTCGAATCTTGCCGGGCGTACCATATTGGCTTTTAACATAACTGTGATGTAATGAGAGGATAGGGTCATGACAAAAATCTTGAACGGTCAGGAACTCGCGGATTTTATCAAAGAACGTCAAGCGCATCAGGTGCGTAGCCTCATCCAGCATGACCACGTTAAACCAAAATTAGCGATTATTCAAACTGTCGATAATCCGGTGATTAACACTTATGTTAGACGAAAACAAGAATACAGTGCGGATATTCTAATTGAAACAGATGTGCATAAGATCTCGCAGAGTAAAGTACTGGATTTAATTACTAAACTAAATAACGATATCTCGGTGCACGGTATTATTGTGCAATTACCTCTGGAAAAACCTGATCAAGCAAATGAAATTTTAAATACTATCACGCCCAAAAAGGATGTTGATGGTCTGGGTCAAAAAGCCGTTCTTGATCCGGCGACACCGATGGCGATAAATTGGTTGTTAACGGGTTACGACATCGATCTACAGCAAAAGAAAATTGTAATTGTTGGTAATGGTCGGCTGGTCGGTAAACCCCTGGCACGCATATGGCAGAATTCTGGGCTAAATGTTGAAGTCCTTGATTCTAAAACCAAAAATACTAGTGAAAAGTTGCGTACGGCTGACGTGATAGTTACCGCAACGGGCGTGCCTGGACTTATTAAATCAGACGATATTAAAATTGGTGCAGTGGTGGTTGACGCTGGTACAGCTGACGATCATGGCGAAGTGGTTGGTGATATTACGCCAGATACGCGATCTCGTAGCGACATCATTATTACACCAATCAAGGGCGGTGTCGGGCCGCTGACCGTGGCGGCGCTGATGGATAATGTTATCCGCGCAGCACGTGATTCTATGGTTGCGGTTCGATAGGGATACCGATAGTTTTTTTAACTTGTTTCACTACTTGGCTGGGCGTCAGGTCAGCTTTGATGATATAACTTTCGATACCCAGTGCTGCCAGATCCTTAGGTGCTTCCTGTTGACCTAGATTTGTCAAGACAATCACTGGGATTTCCTGACCACCAGGCAGTTTGCGGATGCGCTTCAACGCTTCAACCCCATTCATTTCTGGCATTTGCAAATCCAGCAAAATGATATCCGGCATATGCCTCGACACCATTTCTACTCCAGAACGCCCATCCGCCGCTACCCCAACCAAAAACCCATCCGACTCAAACTTCATCCGATACATCTGAGCGATAGTCTGATCATCTTCGATGATGGCTATACTGGTCATGGTTATATTATAGCACATACGGTTAAAAAATAGGTGGGTTTGGTAAACATTATAAAATTTGCTACAATTATTATAAATGAGTGAATTAGGAAGTAGTGGTTTTGATGGTAATGGACTAAGTTCCGGGGAGTTTGGGGAGTATAGTTTTGATTCTGAAACTATGAATCACCCTGAAGTAGGGGATAAATGGGTCGAAGATCACCCGAAAGACCGTAAGACTGCTGAAGAGGGCATGAAAGAGGCGGTAGAGCTGTTGATAGAGGCCTTTGAGGCGGGTGTTGATGATCTCTCGGACCCCCGCAAAAACCGGGCTTCTAAGAGAGCACTAGAACGCGCTCCCAGTCTTCCGCAGTGGTTGCAACATAGGGGTTCAGATGACGGTCTATTTATTATGTATTATCCAGAAGAGGAGGAGCTGGTTCCTGGGATATTATTACCGGAAGATTTGAAACCCTGGCAGTGTTTGCAAATTGGTATAGCTCTACGGGAGCGGGCTCAATTTGTCCATAATGATACTATGAGGAAAATTAAAGAACATCATGCTGCAGGCAAAGGACAGTTTACGCAATTAGTAGTAGCCAGTGGTAATGGACGGCATGCTCTGCGAACATTAAAAGAGGCCCTAGACTTAGGGTACGATTGTCGTACTGTACTATTGGATAATAATCCAGAGGCCTTGCTGCGTGCTAACGAGTATGCTATAGAGATGGGTGTCGCTGATTATTGTCAAATTATAGAGGGAGATTTATTCTCACGCGAGGGGATACTAGCAGGTAAAATTGGTGCTAAAGCAATCTCAAGTACGAATATTACTCGTGATTTAGTGCCAATAAATAGCCCGCTTATTTCTTATGCTAACATACCAGCTATCTTTTCGCAGATTTTAGATATTGGTGGAACGGGTTGTTATGCGATGGAAGATGAATGGGTACAGAATGGCGATATTAGCAGCTTTATACCGCAGCCAATGGGGCTAAAACTCGCAGGGCAAAAAACTCTAAAACGAAATATGTTGGAGCTACTGTCACCGGGAGGATCACTTTTATCTGATTCAGTCAATTTAGTGCATCCCGAGCATCCAGAAAAGGGTATAATGCCCTTGATACCATATCTAGAATACGTTCTACGATGGAAAGGCCTAGTTCCAACAACTGTTTGTGGGATACAGGGGTTAGAAGGAGAATCAATACTAGAAAAAACAAAAGCAAACATGCCTGGCCTAGAAAAAATTGTTAGCCACTGGCTGGAAAAGGAATTTGGTATTTTGCCTATGATAGAAGGGGCAAACCTATCCGACCTGGTAAAAGTTACCGCACATAATATTCCAAGTGGTGGGTTCACTATATATGAATATAAAAAGAGCGAAAGCGAATTGCCCAAAGCAGCATAAGCGTATATACTATTGGTGATGAAACCAGAAAGTCTTCCGTTAGTACTGGCGATTATCGCGATGACCGTTCAAGGGTTATTGGTCGTAACCAGTCGCATGTCGCTGGTTAAGAAAATCTTTTTTACGATTGGTGTTGTATGTTGCTCATTGTGGGCTGCGGGGATATTTTTCTTTTTGAATACTACTAGCAACTCAGAACTAGAAATAATGGCCAGTATTTATTATGCGGCAGCGGCCGGTATTGCGTGGGAGTCTATCCCAGTAGCATATGCTCTAGCCGGCAAGACATCGAAACGAGTAGTTACAGCTGCAGTTGTATCATTTATACCGTTCGCATTGTTGACAGCATTTGTTGTTTTACGACCAAATGGCCTCATAACTTCGACTATTGTCGGGGATTACAACTCAGTGAATCTGAACTATGTTTACTATTTCATCTTTACACTTTATTTTGTGATATATTGCGCAATATCTTCTGCAACTTTATTTATGGGTTTCAAAAAAGCGGTCAATAAACTAGAGAAAAGTCGCACACTCTACATATTAGCATCATACATTATACCGCTGGTATTTGGCGGAATTTTCAATTTGCTTCTACCGTGGCTTGGAAATTACACACTGATATGGGTTGGTCCACTGGGCATAATAATATTTGTGTTGATTACATACACTGCGATTACAAAGTATCGATTGTTCAATGTCAAACTGTATATAGCACGCTTCTTGGCACTGGGAACGGTGTTTTTGCTGTTGACTATAAGTTATCTACTTATTATCAGCGTACTTTATAGTAGCGATAAGGTAGAATTAATAAAAATATTAGTGAACGTTTTTGTTACATTGATTTTTTCCACTACGGCCTATTTTGCTTTCCGCGTCGCGATTTATATAACTGGGCGCCGATTTAGGGGTGGTCTATTAGCGGATAATTTAGTGTATCAAATATCACTCAGTGTTCTGCGCAACACTGATGTCCACAAATTGTTACACGCCGCAACAGACGCGGTAGCATCGCACATGCGTGTGAGCCGAGTGTCTTTATCAGTTCTTAACAAAGACTCGGATTACTTTTACTCAACCGACAATCAACCAACAATGCTTAAATCAATTATTGATCACATTGCTTTATATATGGACGAACAAAAGATTGATATTGTTGTAACAGAAGAACTTGAAATTGATAGTGATCTATACGATCTGTTATCTAGCCAAAATATAGCAGTGATTGTACGTCCTACTGCTATACCTACTATTAGCAGTGTTATAACCTATGTAACAGTTAGGCGTTTCCCGTTACGAATTTATTCTGATAAAGAGGTAGATGTATTGAAAACTATTGTTCACGTAATTCGAATTGCTGTTGATAACGCCACATATTACAAACAAATTAACGAATTTAACCAGGAACTAGAAACACGCATTACTGCTGCTACAGCTGATCTGCGTTCAACTAATCGTAAGCTAAAAAAACTCGATGCTACCAAGGATGACTTTCTTTCAATAGCATCGCACCAACTGCGCACACCACTGACTAGTATAAAAGGTTACATTTCTATGCTTCTCGACAGTGATTTCGGACATCTTGCTACGGAGCAGAAAAAGATTTTAGGTGAAGTGTATACCAGCTCTGAGCGCATGGCCTTTATCATCGATGATTTTCTCGATGTGTCGCGACTGCAATCTGGTAAGCTGGAGCTGCAAAAAACACCGACTAAATTAAACCAAATCCTAGAATCAGAAATTACGCAACTGAAAATTACTGCCAATATGCGCAAGATCGCGATTAATTATAACGCGCCAGATAATTTATCAGAGATAAGTTCGGATGCCAACAAACTTCGTCAAGTGATGATGAACATGATTGATAACGCGATTTACTACTCACGCGGAGGTGGTAAAGTCACAGTAAGTCTGTACGAACAACGTGGTCAGATTATTTTTACAGTCAAGGATCAAGGTATTGGTGTGCCACGTGCTGAACAACACAAACTGTTTACAAAATTTTACCGTGCTTCAAATGCTCGCAAAGCTCGACCGGACGGTAGTGGTGTTGGTCTTTACGTAGCGCGCAAGGTTATCATAGCACACGGTGGTTCATTAATTTTTGAGAGTAAGGAAAACGTGGGTAGCACGTTCGGTTTTCGTTTACCGATTAAACTGAACGAAGCTTAGTTGCTCATAGCGATAAAAGCTTGAACTAATAAAAATATTATTACCGCAGCGACTACCACGATCACAGTAACACGTCTCAAGAATTTCCAATGCTCATGCACCCATTGTTTGAACGGACTGCGTACTATGGCGTTGACCTTTCTAACACGTATCATGTTGACGTCTGATTTGGCATCTTGGCCAGTGTACTTCTTGTTGCGCTTCTTCTTGGACTTGCTCATGTATCAATTATATCACGTGGTGACCTCACCGGGAAATCGCCCTACGGGCTCCTCTGCTCGCTCAGAAAAGAAAATGCCTGCGGCGTTTTCTTTTCTTTCGCTCGCTACGCCGAACCCGTTTTGCTGCGCAAAACATCGGGTTCAATTCCCGGTGAAGAAATTACCAATTTAAATAACCCACCCTACGGGTGAGTGATTTAAATTGGTGACCTCACCGGGAATTGAACCCGGATTGCCAGGATGAAAACCTAGTGTCCTAACCATTAGACGATGAGGCCGTTAAAATCCACACTATATTATAACATAAAATTCAGAATTAGAAGTTAGAATTAAATCGTTGCAACTTGTGATATAATCTAAACATAAACGATTTTGAAGAAAGGGTATTATGGAATCAAACAAAACTATCAAGCGCACTAAAATTCTGGCCACGATTGGGCCAGCGGTTGATAGTCCTGAAAAAATCGCTGCTCTGATTGATGCTGGTGTCAACGGTTGCCGCATGAACTTCAGTCATGGTGACGAAGAAGAGCGCCTGAATCAGTTTAAATGGGTTCGCGAATATTCGGCAAAAATCGGTCGTCATATCGCGATTATCCAGGATTTGCAAGGACCAAAAATTCGCATCGGTCAATTAAAAGACAATATGCGATACGATATCCATACTGGTGACGTGATTGGTTTTACTTATGATATTGAGCACGATGGTGGGAATAATTTACCGAGTCAATATGATATTAGTGATAAATGCGAACCTGGCGACGCGATTTATTTATTTGATGGTAAGATCAAAACAATTGTCCAGCATATTGAGGATAAAACTGTTTGGACGCGGGCAGAAAACGATGGTTATGTTGTTAGTCGTAAAGCGATCAATTTGCCCGACATACGCGGAAGTCATAGTGATATTCTAACTGAAAAAGATCTAGTTGACATTGAGTGGGGTCTCGATAAAGATTTCGACTACACTGCACTGAGTTTTGTTCATCATGCTGATGATGTGAGAATGTTAAGAGAACTACTGAAAAGTAAAGGTGTTGATCGACCGATTATCACCAAACTTGAAACCAAATCAGGCGCCAGTCCGGAAAATCTTGAGGATATTGTTAAGGCCTCAGATGGTGTGATGGTAGCGCGGGGCGACTTGGCGGTCGAAGTTGGTGCTGAAGTTGTCCCAGTAGTGCAACGACAAATTATTGCCTTGTGTCAAAAACATTGTAAATTTAGCATTGTTGCCACACAGATGCTGGCTAGTATGGTTGATAGTCCCGAACCGACGCGCGCGGAAATTAGCGATGTGGCGACTGCTTCTATTGAGGGGGCTGATGTGGTGATGTTATCCGAAGAAACCGCTATGGGTAAATATCCCATCGAAGCTGTCACGGCTATGCGCGAAACTATCCTTTATGCCCAAAAACACCTACCAGTTACCCCACCATTATATGCTTGTGATAATAATGATAAACGTCGCGATCCAATTGCTGAGTCAGCTGTATTGTTGGCGAAACGGACCAATGCTGCTGCTATTTTGGTAGAAACCCAGTCGGGCAAAATGGTGCGTAGTGTTTCTAATCATCGTCCAAAATGTCCAATTATCGCTGTGGCGACAACTGATCGAATGGCTAATCAGGTTGAACTAACTTATAACACACGTGGTTTTTATGGTGGTGTTGGCGAAGGTTACGTAGTTGCCGAAAAATTGTTTGATAGTGGTTTATTTGGTGAAGAACCAGTGACGGTTGTGATGGTTCGACACAATTTGGACGGTGCGCCGATTCACACGGCCAACACCATCCAGTTATACTTGCTTGGTGATAGTAAATGATGGTGGTAAAATAGTCGTATTATGAGTGGGCTGGTTTTTCCTTATCAAACTGTACGTGACGCTGATATGTACGGTAAACAAGTTTTAATACGCGAAGGTTATGACATGCCGTTCAACGAAGATGGTACGATAGCTGATGATTTTCGGATAGAAGCGTCCTTACCGACCATCAAATATTTAACCGAGAGGGGTGCCAAGTTGGTATTAATTGCGCACGCCGGTCGACCGCAGGGTTCGCGGGACGAAAAACTCAGTCTGGCGCCAGTCGCGACGATGTTATCGGAAAAGTTGAATCGCGAAGTTAAATTCGTGTCGGATTGTGTTGGTGATGCGGTTAAAATGGCGACTAAAAATTTAACGTCGGGTGACGTGATTTTGTTGGAAAATCTACGTTTTCATCCTGAAGAAGAAAAAAACGATGCGAATTTTGCGAAACAATTAGCCGAAGATTCGCACGCTGATATTTTTGTTCAGGACGCGTTTAGTAATGTTCATCGCGCTCACGCCAGCATGGAGGCTATCACGCGCTATTTACCAGCGGTCGCGGGATTTCTAGTTGAAAAAGAATACGTCGAACTAAAATCTTCTATCGAAAACCCAACCAGACCACTGACGGCGGTTATGGGCGGTGCGAAAATCAGCGATAAAATTCCTTTAGTAGAAAAATTTGTTGATATTGCTGACAATATCATCGTTGGTGGTGCGATGGCGAATAATTTTTTGAAATATCTTGGTTATAATGTCGGGGACAGCCTGATCGAGTCGGATATTGACGATGAAGTGAAGAAAATTCTTGACACTGCACACGCTAAATTTGATGGTGTGTTTGATGAGAAATTCCTTTTACCTCTGGACGTAGCGATATCTGAACATGATTCTTCGGACGAAGTGCGTAAAGAATTATCGATTGATGCAGTTAACGGTCAAATGAAAATTCTTGATATTGGTAACAGAACTATTGATAAAATCGATGAGATAATTAAAAAATCCGGTACAGTGATTTGGAACGGGACGCTTGGGTTAGCTGAAAAATCCGAATTTGCTCATGGTTCAGCGCGACTAGCTATGATTTTGGCGCAACATCCTGAAATTACATCCATCATTGGCGGTGGTGATACAGCTGATTTTGTGCGTAATTGGGACGTATTAAAGGGTGGTAGTTTCAGTCATGTTTCCACCGGTGGTGGCGCTTCGCTGGAGCTGATGGCGGGTGATACTTTACCCGGTATTGCTGCGCTAATGCCAAAAATTTAACATGGGCGATGCCCGCCTTAGCCCCAAATCTCTCCCCTCAACACGCAATTTTCGCCCGTCGTCACGGGGAAAATCGCTCTCTCCTCGTCGTAACTGCGGACGGTTTCGGGGAGAAATTCGGGACTCGGCTCGTTCGAAGTAGATTCTGAATTCTGCGACTAAATGATTGCATGAAAATTTTGCTTGTGCTAAAATGTGTATAAGAAATTACAGGGGAGGGCTATGAAAAAATTCGTTATCGGCAACTGGAAAATGAACCTCAACGTGCATGAGGCGTCGTTATTTGCGGCTAAACTGGCACAAGACATACCAATTCGGCGCGGTGTTGAAACGATAATTTGCCCGTCATTTTTAGCGCTAGAACCATTATCGCTGCAGATTGACCACCGTCAAATGAAACTCTGTGCTCAAAACTGTTACTGGCGCGACTCGGGTGCTTTTACTGGTGAAATTTCGGCTACTCAGTTGCGCGGTTTGGCGCAATATGTCTTGGTTGGTCACTCTGAACGTCGTAATATTTTTGACGAAGATGATCGTGAAATTCGCTTCAAAGTTCAAGCAGCTCTACGTAACGGTCTGACACCAATACTGTGCGTTGGTGAAACTGAATTCGAGTATAACGAAGGTGATACTCCGCATGTTCTGAATGATCATGTGGCTGGTGGACTATTGAATGTTGGTAGTGATCAAATGGATGATGTGATAATTGCTTATGAACCAGTTTGGGCGATTGGTTCAGGAAAAACGCCAAAACTAGAGGAAATCGAAAAAGCGATTGAATTAATTCGCACACAGGTAGCTCACATGTTTGGTAAATCCATTGCTAAAAACGTACCGATTTTATACGGTGGTAGTGTAAACTTGACTAACGCTAGAGCAATCTTGAGCGTTAAGGGTGTTGACGGTCTATTAATCGCTACCGCTTCGTTAATTGCGCCAGAGTTTGTCGGTATTGTCGAAATCGCCAGTGAACTTGTTAAAAAAGAAGGGGAAAAAGGATGAGTAATTTTCGCGGACAATACATGGATATGGTTGATTCATCGAGCGATGTTACAATTTCGAATAAGTTAAACCGCGCTAATGTTAAAACGTCACCAGCTGCGATTTTACCAAAATCCGAGCAAGAAATTTCGACTAATGACGAAATTACCAAAACAGCACCAGAAATCGATAATATTGATATCAACGCTGACGCGACTGATGATTATGGATCGCCGTTTTTATCGGGTGTCGAAGTAGAAAAACGACCGCTCGGTGGTTCGCCAATTGAGAATACCAGACAATTCTTTGGCATCAATGATGATGCGGATGATAAGAATGATTCTTTTGATATCAACAAACTAGTTGATTTAAGTGATCCCGCGTTACCGGCCGATGATGGCGGCGAAGGTGAATTACAACCAGCATTACCCTCAGGCGACGAAGAAGCCGACGAGACAGCGATTGTCGCTGAACCTGAACTAAATCCCGAACCTACACCCGTATCGCGTGCTGCAATCGTTAACACCATGTTGACACCGCAGTACAAAGCGGTAAAAACCACAAATTTACCTGAATCAAGTTCACCGTTCGCACACGCTAGTGATGTCGCCAATATCGCTTCAGCCAAAAAAGCCAGATCAGTTTGGCCACTAATACTATTGTTTGTCATGATGGCTCTTGCTGGCGTAGCTGCTGGCGCGTTAATCTATCTGATGATGGAGTAAGTTCCTAGTTGTCCTTGTGATACAATGGATTAGTGAATTTAACTGATGCTGATCAGATTTTGGAGGGATTAAATTTACCGCAACGTGAAGCGGTCGAATTTGGTAATGGGCCGCTATTAATTTTGGCCGGTGCTGGTTCGGGCAAAACTAAAACGTTGACGCATCGAATTGCGTATTTAATTGCAGCGCGTAACGTTGAACCTTGGGAAATCTTGGCGGTGACCTTTACTAACAAAGCTGCCGGCGAAATGCGTGAACGTCTCGCGAAACTACTGAACCAAAATGTCGAAAATCGCAACTTTATGCCCTGGATGGGAACTTTTCATTCGATCTGCGTAAAAATCTTGCGCATTTATGGTGAAAATATCGAAATCCCGCGTAATTTTGTCATTCTTGATGAAACAGATAGTCTGAGTTTAATCAAAACAGCTATGCGAAATTTGGGAATTACTGATAAACAATTCAATCCACGTTCAATCGCTAGTATGATCTCGACCGCCAAGAACGACTGTCTCGGTCCAGACGACTATGCGAATATTGTCAAAACACCAATTCAACAGATTGTTGCTGACGTTTATCCGCGTTACGAACAGTTGCGACGTGATGCTAAGGCATTAGATTTTGATGATTTATTGCTCGAAACAGTCAAACTTTTAACTAAAGTAAAAACAGTGCGCGACGAACTGCGCGGAAAACTAAAACACATTTTGATCGACGAATATCAGGACACTAATCGTGCACAGTACCAAATTGTTAAACTTTTGCTCGGGCAAGAACAAAATATCTGTGCGGTTGGTGACGATTGGCAATCGATTTATTCTTGGCGCGGGGCGGATTTTACTAATATTTTGAATTTCGAACGTGATTTTTCTGGTACTAAAATTGTCAAGTTAGAGCAGAATTATCGCAATACGAAAGCGATTTTGGATGCTGCGCACGGTGTTATTATCAAGAACTCCCAGCGAACCAATAAAAAACTGTGGACGACCAAAAAAGGCGGTTCACCAGTACAAATCGTACCTAGTTCTAGTGAATTTCACGAAGTCGAAATTATTGCCGAAAAGATTGCTGTCGAAACGCAACTTGTCGCACGCCAATATGACGATTTTGCAATTCTTTATCGAACTAACGCTCAAAGTCGTGTAATCGAAGAAGTTTTTCTAAAATATAATCTACCGTATAAAATCGTCGGTGGAACGCGCTTTTATGATCGTGCTGAGATTAAAGATTTGCTGGCATACTTACGTTTAATTTACCAACCATTCGATCGTGCTAGTTTTGAACGAATAGTTAATGTACCGCGACGAGGTTTGGGTGAAACATCAGTCGGACGATTTTTGGTATGGCAACAAGAGCGGAAAATATCAATTATCGACGCGCTAATGAATGTGGAAAATTGCGATAAGTTGTTGTCACGTGCAAAAAAATCTTTTGCGACCCTGGGTAATGATCTTTATGAATTATCTAAACTGTCTGAAACCGTATCACCTGACGAACTACTAGAAAAGATTATTTGTACGTTCGACTACCGCGCTTATCTCGATTGTGGTGCGCCATCCAGTGAATCACGACTGGAAAACGTAGCTGAACTGATCGGAATGTCAAAAGCTTTTACTGACCTACCAGAATTTCTAGAGGAAGTTGCTTTAGTATCATCGGCCGACCAAACAGCCGATAAAGCTGTTACACTAATGACCCTGCATGCTGCTAAGGGATTAGAATTTCCAGTAGTGTTTATGGTCGGTATGGAAGAAGGTATTTTTCCTGGTCAACGCGCCGAATACGAACCAGCTGCTATGGAAGAAGAACGTCGCCTCTGTTATGTTGGTATGACACGAGCTCGAGAAGAATTAATTTTGACATTTGCAACCAGTCGGCTACTATACGGAGTGCGTCAATACAACCCACCATCACGATTTTTAACTGATATCAACAACAACTTCACCGATCTTGCAAGGAACGACCCTGCAAGAAGTAGTGGACTCGAACCGCGATTCGTACCGGACGAAATCGAGCTGGAGCTGGCGATTGGCGACCGAGTTCGACACCAAATCTTTGGCACTGGCAAAGTTCAGGAAATTGATGGTCAAATCATCACAGTCGATTTTGGCGTAGGTAAACCGAAAAAACTCAGCATCGCTTTTGCACCGCTGGAAAAAATCAGTTAACGCTCATGCTTGCTCTGTTGTGTGTTACACACTAAAATAGCTGTATGGCATTTACTACCCCCCCCCGCAGACCGGAAATAGGATTTATTTTTCATGACAACGCTGATTATCCATTCGGGCGCGATCCGGGTGAAACTGCCGTAAAAATACTTTCTAAATTCAGTCCCCAGCCGACCGGCGAATTGCAAATTGACATAGTGCGTTTTGGCTGCTATGAGTTTAGAGATTACTGGTCAAGACGGATAGCTGAACAACTAGATCAACTAGAATATTATTCACGTACAGCCCATTATCAATTGGAAGGATACCCACGACACGATACAGAAATCTATGGTCGTTCAGCGGAGGATTTTCGTACTTTATCTACTAGGCAAGATTATGATTATCAGACAATAGGAATCCGCGAGTTCTATATGTTAGCAGAAAGTACCAGTAATCCTATTCTTATTCTGTGTACTAACGGTGTAGCGGCCAAATTGTCACCTCAATGGCATGTTACCAAAGGAGAGTTAATCAATAATGGTGCGCTAGGACAAGAAGACCCAGGTATCAAGAGAATGGTTTATGGGCTAGTAATAGCCAATCGTGGCACTGACTATTTAACGTATGCGAAAAGTGATGATTTGATTGCCAGTCAAAATAGGGCAAAGCAAAAGAAAGAAAGGTCGAGATTTGCCGTTAGCGACAGGGATTTTCCAATAATTGAATCTAAAGCGCAATATGACGACCCTTCGTTTGGAGAACAAGATAGGGATATACCGTTTTAAAGAAAGTAAATTATGAGTAAAATAGATTTCCCGACACTTTTTCTACCTAGCGAACCCAATGAGGAAACAAATTGGTGTGATTGGGGTATTATTATCGAAGAAGCCATCAAAGCCGGTTTTGAGCTGACGCAAATAGCTAATTTGTATTCCATCAACAGACGTCCCGAGTATGATCGTGAACTCCGTTATTTTATGAGCAATAATCATCCTAGTTGCCACGGTCGTTATGTTAATCAGGAGACCGTAGAGCTCGAAAATCTTGATCCGATAGAACAATACGATCATGATGTATTTGAGCCGATTCAACAAACTGCGGAAGAGTTCTTTGCTAGATGTCAGAAACTTGGTCATAGTGCTGTGATTAGCCTAAATCATGCGGCGATGGAGCGCATCGGACCACTATGGGGACTCGATATGACCGAACTAGAGCGGGAAAAAGTGTACCAAAATTATAGAAACAAATATGTCCCCGGCATCGTTGTGGCGACTGGCGGCTCGGTGAGTTACATTAGACGCTCGATTCGTGCTGTTAGATCCAATGATAATGAAGATATCCCCTTTTAATGATTCTTGTCGTGAGTCTTGGTGATAATAAAATCAGGAAACCCCAGCATCGCTTTTGCACCGCTGGAAAAATCTGATTGACTTTTGATATTAGGAATAATATAATTAAAGCATAAGTTAAAAGATAAGTGAGGAGATTGCAATGAATCCAGACGAGCCAATTAATCAGCCGGACCCGATGACTTCGACGCCAGCTGAACCGGTTAACCCGCCACCGGCGATGGACATCACGCCACCAAGTGAGCCGCCGACGCCAGTAGAAATGCCAGCGGAGGTGTTAACAGAGCCGTCGGTCGAAATGCCAATTGCGGCACCGTCGGAGACGCCAGTGATGGCAAGCTTGGAAAACTTAACGACCGAACAACCACAAGTGCCGACCGAAATTCCACCAACGTCGGTCAAATCGAGCAAGAGATGGTTAATTATCTTGATTAGTGCGATCGTCGTTCTGTTGGTGACAACTGGGGTAGTGCTAGCTGTATTTCTACTGAACAAGGAAGAAGATAAACCAACGACCAATAATTCATCAACTAACAGTTCTACCGGAGACCCATCAACCGGCGGATCTTCCACTGTTGATCCGGATAAGGAAACTGGCGTGGAAAAGATGTTAGCTTGTCGATCAACAATGGATATGACTGTTGGTACTAACGATAATGTTGCACTAGATATGGGTATTCTAATGTATTTCGATACTAAAGGGATGGCTAGCAAGATGGTTTATGAATATGTTTTGACTAGTGGACAGAAAGCCACCGAAGCAGTCATGGCGCAAGCCAAAACTGCTGTTGAACAACAATTCGCAACTTTTGATGTGGCGGTTACGGGCGAACTAACATCAGATGGTGCGATTGAGTTGACTATCACTGACAAAACTGGCGACAAGTTAACTCTGACCAACTTTGGTTATAGTGGTAACAACTACGAAGCTGGCAAAGCTGGGTTGCAACGAGAATGTGCGACCATCAGCGGTAGTACGTTTGAAGCTCCCTAAACTTTTCTTAAGATTTTGAAACTTTACTAGTATTTATCTGGTAAAATGTTAAGGTGAAAGAAATCGTTTTTGTTGGTGTGAGCGGTGGTGTTGATTCATCACTCAGTGCAGCGTTGCTAGTTGAAGCTGGCTACGACGTTGTCGGTGTTTATATGAAAAACTGGACCACTGATTTACCAGGGGCAAAGTGTCCCTGGGCAGAAGATCTGGCCGACGCTAAACGCGTAACAGTCCAACTCGGTATTCCATTTAAGGTGTTTGATTTTCAAAAAAAATACAGATCACTAGTGGTCGATTATATGATTTCCGAGTATCAGGCTGGTCGTACACCAAATCCAGATATTATGTGTAATCAGGAGATTAAATTCGGATTGTTTCTACAAACAGCACTGACTAATGGAGCAAATTTGATCGCAACAGGACACTATGCGCAAGTAGAAACCAGGAACAAGAGACGAGGAGCAAGATTATTAAAAGCGAAAGATGCTAATAAGGATCAAACTTACTTTTTGTATCGCGTAACAGAAAAAGCTCTAACACAAACGTTGTTTCCAATTGGTCACTTAACTAAACCACAAGTACGCGCGGAAGCCGCAAAGCGCGGGTTAATCACCGCTCATAAAAAAGACAGCCAAGGTATTTGTTTTGTTGGTTCGGTTGGAATTCGCGATTTTCTGAGTCAATTTATCAAAACTGCACCGGGTAATATCATTGATAAAGATACTGGAAAAATTATCGGTCGTCACGATGGTGCGATTTTTTACACTTTTGGACAAAGACACGGTCTAAGTGTTGGCGGCGGTTTACCATATTACGTAGTCGGCAAAAACATGGCAAATAATGAAGTTTACGTTAGTACTAATCTGAATCATAAAAGTTTTTGGCATAATGAAATTCAACTGACTGATCTGCATTGGATTAATGAACCAGCAGCGGCTAATAAAACTTATCAAGTGCGTCTGCGTCATCGCGCATCGTTAATTGATTGTCAAATCGAGAGTAACACGATTAAACTTGCTAGTGCAGAACGAATTATTGCTCCAGGTCAATCCGCTGTTATTTATGATGGTGAAGTTGTTCTTGGTGGTGGTATTGTTTGCACTTAAATGAAAACCTGTGGAAAAAGTACTTGACACTAGCATAATCATTGCTTACAATGGGGCACGTATACGTTAAAATTAATAAAAAAAGAAACGAGGTACAAAATGAGTAAAATAAGTAAAATCGTGGCCGCCGCCGCCGTTTTTGGCGTCATCGGCCTAGCGGCTTTACCAATGACTGGTTACGCACTCACCCAAGATGTGACAGTCGAAATTGAAGTGGAGAACGGCTTAAGCATCGGTAACGGCACTGATGGTTGTGCAGTTACTAACTATGCGCATCCGTACGGTCCAGCTGGTATCAAAGCCGACTCGAGCGGTGATGCATCGGAAGCGGACCCAGGTTGTATAACGATATTTAGTAACTATCCTGGCGGTTATAAGCTAACCTTAGCTGACAAAGATGCATGTACTGGTCTAGACAAGGGAGTAGCTTGTGCTGCTGGCGATATTATTCCAACCCAGGCTAATAAGCCGATAGCTGGTACTCCAGGTTGGGCAGTAGCTGTTACAACTACCCCAGTTAACGATCCTTCTCTGATCACGCTTGGTGGAACACCGTCATGGTTGGCTATGCCTGCTCAAAGTTCAACACCGATCACTTTGCATAGTGGAGCTGGTGCATCATTCCCAACTGGTGATAACTACGGCTATGCCTTTGCTACCGCCATTTCGGCAGCAACTGCAACTGGTGTCTATACTGACACAGTGACTTTCACGGCAGTAGCAAATTAGCTTCTCCTGAGAGCGAGTTAAATAGCCCTAGCTTGTCTAGGGCTATTCTTTTTGTTATAATACCATTAGCATCTAATTTTTGGAGGGAAAGTGATGAGAAAAACAATCAAGTTATTAATAGCGTTGGTTTTACTAGCGGTCATGTCAATTGGTCTGTTTGGTGCGACCACCAATGCAGCAGATAAACCGATAGAACAGATTACTCTTTCACCAGTCAAGGGATATGAAAAATTAAATCCGGGCGAAAAATTTGATGGATCATTCAGTATCACTAACACTGGTACAGAAGTGATTGATTTACATGTATATGTGAAACCGTTTGGTATTGGTGACAATTGTACTGAAAACTATGAAGTTGATAGTGAATGGACGCAAATGACATCCTGGGTTAATCTGGAGAAAAACAATTATTATGGTATCAAACCAGACGAAGTTATTATTGTTCGATTTAATATTGATGTGCCCAAAAATGCGCCGGACGGTGGACAATACGTAGTGATTTTTACTGAAGTTGGTAAATTTGATCAAATGACCGGTGCTGCGATCGGTGTCACTAAGCGACTGGGATACAAATTCTACGCTGATCTTGGTGGTACGAAAAATGAATCAGGTACGGTCGAATCACTGAAACAGGGTGTTTGGTATTGGGAACCACCGATAAATTCAATTGGTGAAGTCAGAAATAGTGGTAATATTTACTTTACCTCAACTCATCAATATAAAATTACTTCGCTGACTGGTAAAACAGTTTACGAAGAATCAATTGATCAAGATATTTTACCCGATACTTGTCGCAAAGTAAAAGTGGAGTGGCAACAGACGCCCACCTTCGGTGTCTTTTGGGTCGAAAATAAAATTAATTTCTTAGGTCAAGAACAATTTAACGAAAAGAAATTAGTGATTGTTATACCGATTTATGTAGTGATAGTTTTTAGTATAATGATCATTCTGTTGACTTGGGCGCTAATCTTGAAAATTAAGAACAGAAAAGGTATGGCGAAAGGATTCTAAAGAGGCGACGATATGAAGAAATTTTCGCTACTTGCTGCAGTATCGATACTACTAATTAACAGTCTGACTTTTCTGATGGGGGTGAGTACTGTCTCGGCTGCTGAAGCGTCGCGGATACAAATCGATGTTTCACCAGTCGAAATCAGTTTATTGCTTGTACCCGGGAAAACTTATGATGGTGAATTCAATATCACGAATAGGAGTACCGATACTTTTGATTTTCAAGTTGCCGCTAATAGTTTTTTTGTTAAGAACTTGACATACGAAACAACATTTGATGAAGAAATAACTTTTAGTCAAATTGTCCGCTGGATAACATTTGATGAGGAAAACTTCTATAATATTAAACCGGACGAAAAGCAAACTATTACTTATCATATTAAAGTTCCCGAAGATGCTCCTGGAGGTGGTCAATATGCAGTTTTATTCGCTATAGTTAGTAGTGAAACGATTAACGAATCAGTTAACATCAAGACCAACAGTCGTGTTGGTATGAAAATGTACGTTAAAGTAGCGGGTGAGACGCGCAATAACGGTCAAATAAAATCGATGATCCAAGATGGATTTTATTCAAAAGCACCGATTAATTCTGTAGCGCAAATAGAAAATACCGGCAACATTGATTTTAATAGTAATCACGAATATGTAGTAAAATCACTATTTGGACGTGAACTTTTTAGAGATAGTACTATTTATCGAATCATGCCCGATACTACTCGTGAAATCAATATGATCTGGGAAGGTACGCCATACTTTGGTATCTTCAGAGTGCGTAACAGGATAACATTTTTGGGTGAAACGAAATATGATCAAGAAAAAATTGTGATTATAGCACCAATTTGGTTGATCATAGTTGCGGTGATAGTTTTATTGCTACTAATTGGCCTGATGTGTTTCTTGGTTTTACTTATTATTAAGAAAATTCGACATCGCAAAACGTATAAAAAACAAAAAAACAATTTGCACATATAAACCAACTCTATTGGAAGTAAAAAGTCCTTGACATAAAAGATGAACATCATGTATAATAAGCTTGTGCTTTGACATAAAAAGGAAAAATATGGAAAAAACTGGTTACAAAAAGGCAATTAGTAGTGTGTTGTTGGTTTTTGCTTCCGCATTAGCGTTAGTGCTAGCATTCACGCTGTACCATTTAATAATCAATCCCAAAACAGCTGTTTACGGTGCCGGAAGTGGAGATATTAATATTTCTGTCCAAGTTGACTCGAGTGATTTTGGACCGCCGAGGGTTGATAGTATTCGACCACTAACCGGACCAACAAGTGGCGGTACGCTACTTATTATTACGGGCGACTATTTAGATGGTGTAACTGATATTTATTTGAATAGTGGTGGACTCAAATGTGAACCGATTAACTATATTAGTAAAAACGAAATTACCTGTGTCATGCCGGCCCACGATGAAGGTTATGTTGATATAACAGTTATATCATTGGGTTACGGATCAGACACAAAGTATAATGGTTTTCGTTACCTTGACGGAGGTGTGATAGATATACCCGGTGTGCCGAATACTGGCTTATTTCGTCTAGGTCGATATATTATCACTCTGTACGATATACTAGCTTTGGTGTCAATCGTGACGCTAGGACTGGGACTCGGGTGTTTAATTCTCTGGAAGCGAATCCACGAACGTGAAACTAACAAACAACACTGATTTATGATACAATAGTCAGTATGACAGCAGATGATATTCGGCGGGCTTATCTGGATTTTTTTGCGCAACGTGATCACGTGGTAATTCCGCATGCCAAATTAGTCCCCGAAGGTGATCCAACTACTTTATTTACTGGTTCGGGCATGCAACCAATGATCCCTTACTTGCTCGGTGAACCGTATCCTGATGGTCAGCGCATTGCTAATAGCCAGACCTGTTTGCGAGCTCAAGATATCGAAGAAGTTGGTGATAATCGTCACACGACTTTTTTTGAAATGTTGGGAAACTGGTCGCTAGGTGATTTTTTTAAAGATGAACAAATCCCCTGGATTTTTGAATTTTTAACAGAAGTTGTTGGACTAGATCCAGCTAAACTTTACATTACTTGTTTTATCGGTGCACCAGAATATGGTATCGAAAAGGATGTGCAAGCAGCTAAATTATGGCAGGATTTGTTCAAGAAAGCTGGTGTTAGTGCTGAGATTGCTGATATTGGCTCAGAGGCCGATGGTTATAAGCGTGGTATTAAACCTGATGAACGAATTTTCTACTATGATGGTGACAAGAATTGGTGGAGTCGTGGTGGTAATCCCGAACATACACCAATTGGTGATCCTTGTGGTCCAGATAGCGAAATGTTTTATGATTTCGGTATTCCACATGACCCAACTTTTGGCAAGTATTGCCATCCAAACTGTGACTGTGGACGATTTATGGAAATTGGTAATAATGTTTTTATGACTTACAAAAAAGTCACAGAAGGTAAGTTTGAGCGTTTAGCTAAACCAAACGTTGATCATGGTTCAGGGCTGGAGCGAATTGCCGCAGCGGTGATTAATAACCCGGATGTGTTTAAAATTTCACTACTTGAACCGATCATCGATAAATTGGAAATGTTATCTGGGAAAAAGTACGATTCCAATGCGACTGCTATGCGAGTAATCGCTGATCATTTACGAGCAGCGGTCTTTCTAGCGACCGATGGTGTTAGACCGAGCAACAAAGAGCAGGGTTACGTTATGCGTCGATTGATTCGTCGCGCGATGCGTTTTGCTTTTGATTTGGGTATCGAACAGAATTTCTTGGAGGAAATTATACTAGTAATTATTAATTTATACGCGATTGACTTTCCAGAAGTCAAAAATATGTGTCGTGAAACAATTAACATTCTAGCCAAAGAAGAAAACGCTTTTCGTCAAACACTCAGAAAAGGTCTCAAGGAATTCAAGAAAGTTGTCACTGATGGTTTAACGGGTAATGAAATTTTTCTACTATATGACACTTATGGTTTTCCAATTGAATTATCAATAGAAGAAGCTTTTAGACGAAATATCACTGTACTGGATAACTGGCGCGAACAATTTGACGCTCGGATGACCAAACAACGCGAGCGATCACAAACAGCCGCTAAAGGTGTCTTCAAGGGCGGTCTGGGTGGTCACACTATGCAGCACAAAAAATACCACACAGCGACGCATCTGTTACAATCAGCTCTGCGCCAGGTTTTTGGCAATCAACTACATCAACACGGGTCAAATATTACCGAAGAGCGACTGCGTTTTGACTTTAACTTGGATAGAAAAATGACGCTGGCGGAAATTACTGAAACCGAGAATCTGGTGAATAGTTGGATTACCAAAGATTTACCAGTCAGTTTTCGTGAGTATCCAACTAAAAAGGCTCTCGACATGGGAGCTATCGGGCCATTTGGTGAACGTTATGGTGAGATGGTTAAAGTTTATCAGATGGGCGAGGGCAACCAAATCGCTTCTTTGGAAATTTGTGGTGGTCCACACGTTGAGCACACTGGCGTTTTGGCTGAGGATGACAAAAAGTTCAAAATCATCAAAGAAGAAGCCATCGCAGCTGGTATGCGGCGTATCAAAGCAGTACTACAATAAAATAACTACTCAAAAATAAAACTTGGTGCGCCCGATAAGACTTGAACTTACACAGGATTACTCCCACTACCACCTCAAGGTAGCGCGTCTACCAATTCCGCCACGGGCGCAGGTCGGTGTCTTTCGGCAACGCCGTTAGAACCTATTTCAATAATAACACAAAATCTTTAAAGTCCGCAGGGTTTTCCGGCGGATTGCCTCCGAACCGACCTGCCGGAATAGTTGCAAAAACGTTTTAGTTTATTTGCGTTTCTGACGATTAAGGTGTACAATACGTGTATTATGAGTAAGTTAAATAGTTTTATTCTTAACTCACATCTGTCGCCGGCTTAGTCGGTAGGTTTTCGTATATCAAAAATTCTGCCGACCAAGTCGGCTTTTTGCTTATATTAACTAACCATCAAAGGGATTTTATGATTTACGAAATAACTGCCGCTGGCGGTAATAGCACAATAATTGAAACAGACACGATTTATGAAAATCTCGCTATTCGTGGAAACTATTTGTTAAACCTGAGCGAAACTGCAGAGCAAGCCGGTTTCATTAACGGTCGAGCGTTTCAAATGGCTGGCGGCGAATTTTGTGGTAATGGCTCGCGCGCTGCTGCCATAATAATGTCTAATTTCAAGACCAACAAGATTCGTTATTCGGTTTCAGGTTTTCAAAACATAGTCGAGGCAACAGTCGAAAAACTCGTTGACAATATCTTTAACGTATCAGCTGAATTTAAAGATTTGAGATATGAAATAGCGACAAAAAACGATTGTAGAATTGTTAAATTGGACGGTATTACGCATATTATCGTTAAAGTGAAAAAAATACCAAAAAACACTCGCGTGATTCTCAGCGAAAAAATAACAAAATACAATCTAGAAAACGAGCCGGCAGTTGGTTTGATTTATCTAACTGATAACAAAATCACACCATTAGTTTATGTTAAGAAAGTCGACACAATTTATGAAGAAACCGCCTGTGGCTCCGGGTCAGTCGCTGTCTTTTTAGCTGATGGATTAACAAAAGTTATTCAACCAACAAATAAACCGATCTTCGTTGAAAAGAAAAATAATGCAATAATTTTGTCGAGCGAAATGGAAATTTTGGAAAATAAATCCGAAATTTACGATAAATTATTCGATGATATTTTAACTTACGACGACGTGGTTAAACAACCAATAGTTGAATGTGGCGAGAAAATGGAGATGATCAAAGTAGATTTTTCCGGAGCGAGGAGCGAATTTAGACCAATCGCAAGAAGAACTGTCGTTAAAATGTTAAATGAAGCCGAAAAATCGCTGCCGAAAAGTCTACGATTACAAGTTGTGAATACCTATCGCCCTCTATCCATACAAAAATCTCTATTCAAACAAGAAATGAAAAAATGTGAGAACAAAATACCAAACGAATTGGAACGAAAAAGATATGTTCACAAATTCGCTATCGCCGCACCAGAATGTGCCGGGCACCCCACTGGCGGTGCTGTTGATATTCAAATTGTGAAAGACGGTGTACCTCTTGATTTTGGCACGAAAATCTGGACTTTTAGCAATGATACAATGACTTTTTCTCCATTCGTTAATCAAACTGCGCAGAAAAATAGAAACTTGCTACGAAAAACGATGTTAAGTGTTGGATTTGCTCCTTTTAATGGAGAGTGGTGGCACTTTTCCTATGGCGATCAAGAGTGGGCAGCGTATTACGGAAAACAGAACGCAATTTATAAGCAACTTTAAGAAAAAACGCAAATAAACTAAAAACTTACCTGGAATTGGTGGGTCTGGCAGGGCTCGAACCTGCGGCCTTGCGAATGTGAATCGCACGCTCTAGCCAACTGAGCTACAAACCCAAGCACCTTTTGCCTTGTTGTATCAAACGAAGGCGTTAATTGCACGTAAACCAAACACCGTTCAAGGTAAAAGGTGCTTGGTGGAGTATGCCGGATTCGAACCGGCCACCTCTTCGCTGCCAGCGAAGCGCTCTAGCCAAATGAGCTAATACCCCATAAATGTTAATTAGCACCTGCCTAATTGCTCTGTCATTTAGCTAGAGCGCTTGCGCTAACCTTGATCTACTCGCGACAAGTCGCTCGGACAGGCAAATGAGCTAATACCCATAAATGTTAATTGGCACCACAAAGATGCTTGGTGGGTTGTGAGAGGCTCGAACTCCCGACCCCCTCGGTGTAAACGAGGTGCTCTAGCCAACTGAGCTAACAACCCCGAACACAGGGTAATCACCGCACTCATTGTATCAAATCGAGATAAGTTGCGCAAATCACATAGATCATCAATTTAACCTGTGGAGAATTAGTGGCGGCGGTAATTATTGGACATAAGCACAAAACTTTTGTACAATAGTGGCGACTCATGAATATTTTCAAGAAATCGACCGAGGAAACACCTCATATCGTGGCATTAGACATCGGCACGGAATATACTAAAGCTCTAATAGCGCGCATCGATGGTGATAAACTTGAGATAATTGGTGTTGGACGAGCGCATCAAGAAGTTGGTAATATGTTTGGTGGTGCTATCGCCGACATTACAGGGGTAGTTAAAAATTGTGAAACCGCGTTAATCCAAGCGGAGGAACAGGCTGGAATTGAAGCCAAAAAAGTTGTTATTGGTATTGCTGGTGAGTTTGTCAAGGGTTTAACTTCAACTATTCGCTACAAACGACCACAACCCGACCGTGAACTGAACGCCACGGAAATGGAATTGATTATCGAGAAAGTTCAAGAACGTGCTGCTATCAAAGCGCAAAAACAAATCGCCTTTGAAACGGGTAACGCTGATATCGAAGTTAAATTAGTGAACTCGGCGATCGTTAGTATTCATATTGACGGTTACAAAGTGTCAAATCCGATTGGTTTTCAAGGCAGAGACGTAGCTATCCAAATTTACACTGCTTTCGCACCGATGGTGCATATTGGTGCGCTGGAACGTACTGCGACAGAATTAGATCTCGAGTTGATCGCTGTGGCTGCTGAACCGTTTGCCGTAGCTCGAGCGGTTCTCGGTGATAACGCTAATTCGACTTTTACCGCGATTCTTTGTGATGTTGGCGGCGGGAGTACTGATATTGCGGTGATTAATGATGGTGGTGTCGAAGGTACGCGCATGTTCGGTGTGGCCGGTCGATCTTTTACTAAAACCATTGCGAATGATCTCAGTATTAGTTATAACGCGGCCGAAAAACTGAAATTAAATATCGGTGATCCAAAGATCAAACCATCAGTCCAAAAAACTATCAATGAATCAGTTGAAAAAACGCTCAGTGTTTGGATAAGTGGAGTACAACTAGCGCTGGGTGAGTTTGACGCTATTGATCATTTACCCAATCGTATTTTACTTTGTGGTGGTGGTGCGTCGCTAGAAGCCTTAGTCGAAACACTGAGAAACAGCGATTGGTACAAAGAATTACCGTTCAGTCGCAAACCCACTGTCCAGCACATTAACCCAGCGGACGTGGTCGGTGTAACTGACGCAACTGGTGATATTACTGATCACACCATGGTAACGGCTTTGGGGTTACTGCGAGTTGGTTATGATACAATGAATAGTAGCGAACCGTCAGACGGCATTCGCGATAAACTGAATAGGATTTTAAGGATATGAGCGAGAAAAGAAGATCTATCAAGTTGGACGATGCCCCCAGTAGTGATAAAGATAAATTGATTGGTCGCGATACTATTTACATCGATACTGAAGATGATATTACATCGATTATTGAAAAAGTTAAAGAATCTGATAGTTCAATATTAGCGCTAGTTCCACCGAAACGTGTCGGTATTTTACAAAGCGTTGTTAATCTGAAATTATTACAAAGAGCTGCCAAGTCTGGACGTAAGAAAATTGCTCTGATTACCACTGATACTGCATTGGTGGCGTTAGCGGCTGGTCTGCGTATTCCAGTAGCGCGAAACTTAACGACACAACCCGAATTACCTGAAGCACCAGATCTCGATGATACAGATATCGATATTATTAATGGTGAAGAAATTGCTGTTGGTGATCTAGCGCGCGTAGCCGAAGGACCAATTAGTCGACATGACGGTGGTGAAGATAAAGAGATTTCAGCAGCTGTAAAAGCCATTGAAACTGATGATAAAATCAAGAACGATGCTGACGCTGATGGTGCACCAGATAACAAACCTAAGAAATCACCCAAATCTCAACGTGTACCAAACTTTAACGCTTTTAGAAAGAAATTACTAATTTTTGGTTCACTGGGACTAGCGCTAATAATTTTCTTAATCTGGGCAATTGTTTTTGCACCGCGTGGGGTTATTACTATCACAGCTGAAACCACAGCTAAAAATGTCAATGTGGCAGTTTCACTGAAACCAAACGCTGCCACTAACATCGATAGCAAGGTCATCCAGCCAGTTATTAAGCAAATCAAGAAAACCGAAACGATCAATTTTGCGGCTACCGGCAGCAAAGACGTTGGCGAAAAAGCTAAAGGTATGGTTAATATTTATGTCAAAGCTGGACCGGGAGGATCTTTACCGATGACACTGAGTGCTGGGACTACGTTGATCACAAACGATAGTAATAAACTACGTTTTGAATTAGCTGAATCTGTGACGATTACTCTTTCGAGTTCTTGTATAGTGGTGATTTCGGGCACAGCGTACTGTTCAGCTAGCGGTGTGTCGATCACAGCAATTGACATTGGTGATAAGTATAATATTAGCACCGATACTGAACTATCGATCGCTGGCAAATCGAGCAGCACTTTTGCGGTGGCGAGCAGCGGTTTTACTGGTGGTAGCCGAGAGACGGTTACGGTGGTGAGCAAAAGTGATCTCGAGTCAGTTACGGAAAAACTAGAAGCTAAAGTTAAAACAACCCAAGATGAAATTGAAGATGAACTCAAAACCCAAATGGGGGAAAGTATCATCATCGTCAGCGGCAGTTTTACCCAAGAATACGGTAACGTAATCAGTAAACCAGCTGTTGATGAAAGAATCGGCAGTGATGGTAACGCTACTGCCACTATGGAAATTACCTATACGTTGATTGGTATCAGTAAAACGGATTTGAAAAACTTGATTGAAGCACAAATTGGCGATCTCGAAGATCAGAAAATCTATGATAATGGTATTGACAAAATTCAATTTAAGAATTTTATGGTTAGTGACAACAATTACAATGTAGCGATCAGTACAGTAGTGCGTATTGGACTTGATCTTGATAAACGTGAGAATCGAATTAAAGAAAACGCTGTTGGTAAACGTTCAGGCGAAATCGCCTCAGATGTCGAAACTATCCCAGGAGTCAACAACGTCGAAGTGAAGTTCTGGCCGTTCTGGGTTAGCAGAGCGCCCGCAGTTAATAAATTGACGGTGGAATTTGCGGTTAATGAATAAGAGTGGGGTGGTTATTGGTTTAGACATTGGGGCACGTCGCATTGGCGTCGCGCGCGGTGATTTAGAAGTACGTATCGCAACGCCGTTACCAGCGTTAACTAACGATGAAACAATTTTTGCTAATATTTGTCAATTAGTAGAAAAAAATCATGCCGAAATTATCGTGATTGGTTTACCGCGTGATGCCAAAGGTCAAGAAACTGCCCAATCCCAAATTTCACGCAACTTCGCGACTGAATTAGCGAATCATTTAGCGATTAAAATCTGTCTTGAGGACGAAAGTTTAACTTCTGTTTTAGCCGAAAAGAACTTACGTGCGCGCAAAAATTTCCAAGTGAGTATGTTACGCGACGGCGCGCTTGATTCGGAGGCAGCTACCATCATCCTTCAGGATTTTTTAGATAATCAAAGGGAGGTCGAAATATGACATCACCCAAATTGGATATTGTAATGCCAAAACAGAAAAAATCTTCACTTAAACGACGACCATCTTTTGATATCGCCCGCAGTTTCGTCGAAATGAATTTTGCAGTTTTGATGGAATCCGAGCTGACGCCAAAGGAACTGAAGAAAAAACGTAAAGCCGAAGCCAAAGCTGAACGTAAGGCCGAAAAACAACGTCATCACGTGCGTAACGCTATCTTATCATTACTAGCCCTGTTATTAATTTGTGCTGGTATTGCTATAACTTGGTGGACAACTTCGCTCAGGCCAGTCGATCCTGGCGACACTGAAGAGCGTCAATTTATTGTTGACAAGGGCGTTTCGACTGATCAAGTTGCTACAGCGTTACAAAAAGCGGGTTTTATTAGAAATGCGTTAGCGTTCAAGATCTACGCACGTCTCAACAACACTACTGTCCAGGCCGGAACTCATTACCTCAGTCCCAGTTATTCAGTACCAGAAATCGCTGAAAAACTAACTAAAGCTGTCGCTGACGAACTGGAAATTCAAATACCGCCGGGTCTAGCGCTATCTGCTCAGCCTGGTGCAGAAATAACCACGTTGCGCGATGTTTTTAAAAAATATGGTTACACTGATGAAGAAATTGATGCTGCCTACTCGGCTACTTATGAGAGTTCGTTATTTGACGGTCGACCAGATGACTTACCAATCAAAAATCGTTTAGAAGGTTATATTTATCCGGATACTTATCGAATTTACAACGGTGATAAATTAGAAACTCTAATCAGAAAAGCGCTTGACCAGTTCGAGTTAGTAGCTGCAAAAAATGATTTAGCCGCCAAATTCGCGGCCCACGGATTAAACTTTTATGAAGGTGTCACACTTGCCTCAATCGTCATCAAAGAAGTTAGTAATACTGAAGATCAAAAAACAGCAGCAAGCGTTTTCTATAATCGATTACATAGTGGCATTGTCCTCGGTTCGGATGTTACTTATCACTACGCTTACAGTCAAGGATACTGTGAACTTAACACACCAGCATGTGATTCAGTTTACAACACGCGTCAACGTAGAGGTCTACCACCCAGTCCGATTTCCAATGTCAATTTGGCTTCTCTAACAGCGGTGGCTTATCCAGCCGAAACCGATTATTATTATTTTGTATCTGGTGACGGTGCTGATACCGGCAAAACTTTCTTTTCACGAACTGAGTCTGAACATGAAGCTAACCGCCGTGCGCACTGTCGCGAACTTTGTCGTTAACAGGGGTAGACTTGACTTGAACAGGGTCTATTTGATATAATGTCAGCAACTCGATATCACTATCGAGCAATATATGAGTGTTAGTAAATCAACTGGATTACGTGTCATGAAGTCGAAGCGATTTCGCTTTAAGATTTCGAGTTTAATGGTGTACGCTGGTACACTGTTTGTATTAGTGGCTTTGGCGGCGTCTGGTTATAAATCCCCAAACATTAATGCCGAAGACGATACAATTGAAGTAGCTGCTGTTGATCAATCAACTATGATGCCTGGCGTAGCAACGCCTTTGACGACTATGGATGACGTCAAAGCAACCAATTTAGCTGCCAACGTGGCGCTCACGACTGACCTATCAGTTGCTAATAGTGTTTACAACCAGTCGATTTCGATGAGTACTAGTGCTGATCTGGGTCAATATGACGCGACTATTATTAGCAAGACACAGATTATTGATCCAACAGCTATGAGTGTGTTGGGAACTTACACAGTTGTCAAGGGTGATACTGTTTCGACTATCGCTAAAAAGTTTGGTGTATCAGCTCAAACCATCCGTTGGGCAAATAATCTTGCGGGTGATAACGTAATAATTGGTTCTACGGTAATTGTACCAGTGGTTGACGGAGTAGTTTACACCGTGAAAGCGGGCGATAACTTGAACACCATTGCCACTAAGTACAAATCTAATATCGATAGTATTGTAACGGTCAACGATCTGGATGAAACTTCTATTGTCGCTGATACTAAACTGTTGTTACCGGACGGTATCCTACCAGAAAACGAACGGCCTGGTTATCAAGCGCCGATTCGAAACACGGGCGGTAGCGGTAGCACCACCACTATGTATGTCCCAGTATCTAACGGTAACCGTTACGCTTACGGCTACTGCACTTGGTATACCTATAATCGTCGTATGCAAATAGGTCGACCGATTCCGAGCAACTTGGGTAATGCTAATACCTGGGATGATAGAGCGCGCGCGGCTGGTTATTTAGTTAATCGTACCCCAGCGGTTGGTGCAGTTATTCAATCTGATTCTGGCGCTCTCGGACATGTTGGTGTTGTTGAAATTGTTAACCCAGACGGCTCAATCGTAATTTCCGAAATGAACAACCGCGCTTATGGCGGCTGGAACAAAATCAACACCCGTACTATTTACAATCCTGGCGATTATAATTATATTCACTAAAATCATGTTCGTAGATGTAGCAAAAGTGTCAATAACGGCCGGCGATGGTGGTAATGGTGCGGTTTCTTTTCGTCATGAGAAATTTGTTGACAAAGGTGGCCCCGACGGTGGTGATGGTGGTCACGGCGGCGATGTAATTTTTGTGGCCGATCCGAATATCAACACCCTAATGGATTTTCGTTTCAAACCAGAACTAAAAGCTGGTCACGGCGGCAATGGTGCAAAACAAAACAAACATGGTGCGAACGGCCAAGATTTATATGTCAAAGTGCCGGTTGGTACGATAGTGAAAATTGAAACAGAAATCATCGCTGACTTGATTGATCCTGACCAAAAAGTTATCGTGGCCCACGGCGGTAATGGCGGTTTTGGTAATGCTCACTTTAAAAGTTCAACTCGCCAAACTCCGCGTGTGGCTGAAATCGGCGAAAAAGGTGAAAAATTCGAAGCGACATTGGAATTAAAATTACTGGCTGATGTCGGATTAGTTGGTTTTCCCAACGCTGGGAAATCAACATTCCTGTCGGTTGTAACAAGCGCTAAGCCAGAAATCGCCGATTATGCTTTTACCACGCTCGTGCCGAATCTGGGTGTGGCCGATATCGATAATGAATCACTGTTGATCGCCGATATTCCCGGTCTGATCGAGGGCGCGTCCGAAGGTAAAGGTTTGGGCGACGCTTTCTTGCGCCACGTCGAACGCACTTCTGTTCTACTACATTTAATCGACGTCCTATCCAATGACGTAGCGGGCGATTACCAGAAAATCCGTCAAGAGCTGAAAAAGTATAACCCAGATTTGATCAACCGACCGGAAATTATCGCTCTGACTAAAATCGACGCTGTGGATGATGAAATTGTCGCTATGCAAAGTACAGCACTGCAAAATGTCACCGAAAATCCCGTTTTAGCGATTTCATCGAGTGCGCACAAGAATATAACAGAGGTGTTGCGCGCTCTCTTGGCGGCCGTAAAAACCGCCAAAACAGAACAAACAACCCCCGCGCCGGGCGAAATCGAAGAATCTATCCCCACCATAATGCTGTCCGACAAACAACGGGACGAAGCTTGGACGGTCGAAAAACGAGACGAAATCTACGTCGTAACGGGCGCGAAAATCGAAAAATTCGCCCGTCGTACCGACTTTTCCAACCCCCACGGCGTCAATCGTCTGCGCGACATCATGCGAAAAATGGGCATCACGCATGAGCTCGAACGTCAGGGCGCAACAAGCGACAACGTGATTCAAATCGCCGATTATGAATTCACACTACTAGAATAATGATTAGTAACGTGTTATAATATCTGTGAATTAAACGGAGGTTTTATGGCGAAAAAGTCCAAACGGCCGAGCTGGCCGGAATATTTCATGGGGATTGTCGAAGCTGTGGCGCAGCGCGGGACGTGCTTGCGGGCCAAATGCGGCTGCGTGATTGTGCGCGACAACGTGCTATTATCGACGGGTTACAATGGCGCACCCAAAGGCGCTCCACAATGCGACGAAGTTGGTTGTTTAATAAAGGAAGTCAAACACGGTGACGGACATGTTAGCGAACATTGTAAACGCACAGTTCACGCCGAAGCTAACGCGATTTTACAGGCTGCCAAAAACGGTATTTCAATCAAGGACGGTACGTTATATTGCGGCATGGTGCCATGTCGCGATTGTGCGATGTTGATTGTCAATTCCGGCATCAAAGTAGTAGTGGTGAAAAACGATTACCACGAGAGCGCCGAAACTAAAGAAATGTTCGCCAAGGCCGAGGTCAATCTGAAGATTCTTGAGGCGTAAATATCGAAAGTAGTGCATGGCTTATAATAGGTGTTAGTAGAAGGATACAGCTTGACAGCTATAAAGGGACTAGAACGAAAAACTTTGCCAGAATCTTCGTTAAAGGACTTGCGTTTTTGGACACCAGCAGCACGTGCCGCGCTAAATTTATTTAGCAGGTATTATTTTGACAGTGTTACAATACAAGGCAGTTTACCTAATCCAGCCGACAATCGTGGCATAATCATAGCCGGCAATCACCCCAGCAATGCGACAGTCTTGCCACTGGTGACTAATCTTTTGGAAAACGCGCAAAAGATGCCGGATAAATTTGTGCGAAAGCAGCGAATGCCACACATGCTTGCAAAAGAAGAATTCTTTAATGGAATTACAGGAATGATTCTTCGCTCAACTGGTCAGATTCCGGTTAATCGATCTAATGGTGTAAAATCACTAAAACAAGCAACGGCAATTTTGAAACAAGGTGGCTTGGTTGGAATATATCCAGAAGGAACAGTAACTAAAGATCCAAATGGTTGGCCAACACCAGTTACAGAGGCTCAACAATTAGAATACAAGCTGCGTGGATTAGAGGAGGGCTCACAGGAATACACCGAAGTATGTTCTACTGTGAAAAACTATGGATTCGATGGTCGCTATCGGCTAGGTGCGGCCTGGCTTGCGGAAACGACGAATGCTATTATAGTACCAACATTAACGTATGTTGATCGCGACGGTCCTGGTGCCAATCTCACGATTCAATTTGACAATCCAATGCCAGGGCAAGATTTGTCAACTAGACAAAAACAACGTGAATTTACTGCACAAATGATGTTAAACATTGCCGAAATGATGGCGATTATGAAAGATGAACCGTTGCCACCCGAAATACGCAGTAGTATTTTGAAATTTTAAACAAATATCATCAAAATCTATGCTAGAATAGGAAAGTGAAATATGAGGCATCTTTCTTTTTCTATGACCTTGAGACCTCGGGGTTGAATCCGCGGTGGGATCGAGTGATGCAGTTTGGGGGACGGCGAACGAACATGGATCTCGAACCGATTGGTGAACCTGTCAATCTGTTAATTAAAATAACTGATGATATTTTACCGTCGCCCGATGCGGTTATGGTGACCAAAATCACACCGCAAATGACGCGTGCTGATGGTATTAGCGAAATCGAATTCGCGCGTCAATTCGTCGACGAAATCGCTACGCCAGGCACGATTATGGTTGGTTATAACAACGTGCGTTTTGATGATGAATTCATGCGACACCTTCTGTGGCGGAACTTTCACGATCCGTATGAATGGAGTTGGAGTGATAATCGGTCGCGTTGGGATTTGCTGGATGTAGTGCGTTTAGTGCGAGCGCTGCGCCCCGACGGGATTTCTTGGTCATTTAATGAAAAGGAAGGTAAAAAAATTCCGACTGTTAATTTGGTTGATATGGCACGCGCTAACGGATTTGAAAATGAAAAGGCGCACGATGCGCTGGCTGACGTTGACACGTTGATAAAATTGGCGAAATTATTAAAGGAAAAACAACCGAAAATGTGGGATTATTTACTAAAAATGCGTGATAAAAGGGAGGTCGCCAAGTTGGTGAATATCGATGATCCGCAACCCTTTATTTACGCCAGCGGTCGCTATTCGGCCGAGTTCGAAAAAACTACCGTCGCGTTACCACTCGCGCCGTCAGGCAAACCGGGTGCAGTAATAGTTTACGATTTGCGTATCGTGCCGGAAACTTGGGCGGAAAAAGATTTGAAAGAGTTAGTGAAAATCGCTAATGCATCGTACGAAGAGCGAAAATCCGAAAATTTTACCCCTCTGCCGGCCAAGGAACTCAGTTTCAACCGCTGTCCGGCCGTCGCACCGATTGGCACACTCGACGATGCGGCGAAAAAACGTCTCAAAATCGACATGGAAATAATCGAATCGAATTTTAATTATCTAAGGAAAAACCGCGGTTTAGTCGACAAATTGGTGGCGGCTGTCAATTCGCGTCCAGATTTCGCCAGCGGTCCAGATGTCGAGGGACAATTGTATGACAGTTTCACGCCCGATACCGACCGCGTACGAGTTCGGGCAGTGGCTGCTGCTCCGGCCGAGGATTTGGCGGATTTCCACCCGACGTTCACCGACGAACGTCTGCCGGAATTACTTTTTAGGTACAAAGCGCGCAATTTCCCGACCACTCTGAACGAGAGCGAACAAAAGAAATGGGAAGAATATCGCACCGCCAAGTTCCAACGCGAAATTCCAAAATTCATGGAGAGTTTAACGCGCTTGGCCAAAGCACCGAACGCGGACGATTTCCTCCTCCAAGAGCTCCAACTCTGGGCGGAATCAATCGCGCCAATGGGGGATTGATGCAATCATGAAAATAGTCATATTGTTTGTTATCGCCACGACTGTAATTTATGCGATAAATTGCGCTATAGGTCGACGCATTCTAAAACCGAAATTTCTGGATATTTTAGTGTGGTTTTTCGGCGTTGGCATGATTGGCGTGTTTAGCGAGATTTTACTTAACACGATAATCGCCGCGATTTTTGGCCATCCGCTCTGGGAATATCGCATATTGCCGATTAAAAACGGCTATATTTCGCTCGTCGGACCAATTCTGTGGGGGTTGTTTGGCGTGCACGTTTATTTGCAAAATATGGCGCTGGAAAAGTTTTATCGCAAAATGAAAATATGGCAAAAATCGCTAATCATGGGTGTGG
>JGI24696J40584_12961695_pt1 | contig 38027 bp, 31 predicted proteins | sample TergutCo191P4_FD_40584 | JGI IMG/M metagenome (IMG submission 40584)
TCCATATTGAATATTTTTGTGTGCAAAAATATTCAAACTATTCATTGCGGTTGGTGTGTCTATTTTTAAACTCATGGAAATTTCATTGTTATTTATTTTTATGTTAATGATTAATATTATTTGATTATAGAAAAATGAATAGCTTACTCTTTAATAAATTTTTCTACTTGATTGTTCTCAAATTTAATAAAACATATTCCTGCTTTTAAATGACTAACATTTACCGATCGTGTAGCTTGTTTGTTCTTTAACAATATCCTTCCTTGTATATCCATAATTTCAAATGGTTGCTCTGTATTAAAATGGAGATAGTCTTTAGCAGGATTTGGATATACGACAATTGAATTGTCAGAATTATCAAGTTGATTTACAGATAAATTTGACGGAATATCTAATCTCATCAATGAAAATGTACCATTAGAACTCCCACCTAAAATTAATTTATCATTCATCTGCAAATTTATGTCAAAAAAATAATAACTCTCGCAAGTAAACAAACCTGTATTATTAAAATTTGGATCTAAAGAACCATTTTTACTAACGCTTATTAATTTATCGTAACTTCCTATCAAATATTTATTTCCATTTTGTAAAAATCCTTTCTGAATGAGAGATACAAGAGGTATATTATCAAAATAGCTGAACCCATTTACTCCGAAGTTGTTATTGATCGTCCCATCATCATAAAGACAACACATAAAAGTTGTATGGGCATATCCAACCAATAGAAGGCTTCCGTCAGGATCTTCAATTGCAGCACGAATACATTCATCATTCCAAGAAGGAAGTAAGTTCATTTTCCATACTCCATTATTTGCAAAATCTCTAACGAAATTGCCAATAGAGTTCAATTTACAAACAACTATTTGGTAATCATAAGGCTTGGAATCATCCATTCCTGTAACTAAGATAGATTGGTCATTTAGTATTTTAATACTTAATGGAGTAATATGACTAAAAGTTTCCATATCTTCTAAAACTACCTTTCCATTTATGCCAAAACAACTATCAATCTCTCCATTATAGTTATATTTTAAAATAGAGTATCCATCTCCTATCAACAGATAATCATCATTCTCTATATTCACGGAAAGGAAAAAAGTAGTATTACTTATAACAATTTTCCCATTTTCACCAAATGAGTTGTCAAAACTTCCATTTTCATTAAGCCTTATAAAATATAATAATTGAGATGAACCTCCAACAAAAAATATTTTATTTTCATCAGTTATTTTAAAATCAAATACCTCTGCTTTTGGAATTCCTAAAGGAACTATCCCAAATGAATCATCAACTATCCCATTGGCATCAGTTTTTATCACGACAGGATTTTCAAAAAAAATCTCACTACTTCCAATGGCGAACATGTTACCTGACTGATCAAAAATGACACGTTGAATTACGCCTAAGTTAGGTATTTTGGCGATTCCGTTTTGTCCAAAAGTAGGGTCAAGGGTAACAGGTTGGGCATTTAGGAATTGCAAACTGCAGAAAAGCACGCAGAAAGAGAACATTAAAATACGTATGTGCGCAGATGTAATCAAAATTGTTTTTCGTATCATGGTTTTTTGAACTTTAAACATTAAACTTTAAACCTTGAACTAATTAAACGTAAAATTGAACGCCGCAAAGAAGGTCGTTCCGGGTGCATAATAGTTTTTTATTTGAAATTTTGCAGGATTTTCAGGATCGTAACGGTAATTTTCCCAAGCAGTAGTAATTAAATTTTTATTGTTAGTGATATTGGAAACATTAATGTTAAATCCTATAGTATAACGCTTTATACGCCAACTTTTGCTCACGGAAACGTCTAAAGTAAATTGCCCCTTATATCGGGTTTGGTCAACAATTTGATGATATTCAGCGCTATTTCTATCAAGATCCGGATTTATTTTTTCAGGAGTTCTTCTGCTAGGAACAACCTCGCAAAAGATTCTGTCGAAGTAGTTACAGTTGATGTTTACCCACCAATAATCATAATTGAACTTAAGTCCTAAAGTACCAGCTACTTGAGGAGAACGTGCTACAAAATAGTTTTTCCAATACACAACAGTATTTTTCTCCACCTCATCAAATCCATTTTCGGCGTTTGTTGACATTAACGGGTTATTGCTGTAGCGATAATCTCCAAAATTACCTGCCACAATAAGCCAAAACATGGAGCTAAGTTTTATTTCAGCGCCCATTTCAGCGCCAAGGTGGCGTTGTCCCATACCTGTTAATATATCATTTGTCATAGTGCTAAGATCATCAGAATAGAAACTGATGACTTTTGTCATATCGAAAAATTGCGTAAAATACAGCGTTGTACGCATTTTTAAGAATGGATATTTAGCGATGTAAGACAGATCCACGCTTGCCACTTTTTCGGTTTTCAGGTCATCAATGAAAGTGTTTCTGATACGCGGCGCTACAAACGAATTGAGAATACCGGGGGCGGAAGTAACAAATTCGCCGTTTAAAACTAAATAGTTACGACCGGTAACTTTGTAGGTAATACCGGCTTTTACACCGCTTTCAAAAAAGGATTTCACGTCAGATTTTCCTTCGGAGTCATTTTGGAAACGACCGTTTTTCATAAAACCTACCCGCCACATTTCGGAGGCGCCTAATTGCCCTCCTACATGAAAATCAATTTTTGGATAGGTGAAATAGAATGTAGCCCATGCTTTTTGGTTGTAAAGCAAATAGCTGTAATCATACCCGAAAGTGTCCCCCTCTTTCAGTTCAACATCCATCTTATTCAAATCATTGTAGATCACAAGTAAACTATCGGGGAAATAGCCGTCGGAATATTTGTCCACATCCAACCAATAGGAGCCGCCGAGCAGGTCGTTAATAGTTTTGTAGTTATGTTGCTTTAACCCCCTAATGTCCACCCCAGCGGAGAGTTTAATATGATTATTCAGATTCATATTCAAGTAGGAAGCGCCGCCCAATTCAAAGTGATCAACTACGCGGTTTTCAACCATGTATTGCGCCCGTTTTCCCATTCTCTTTGCAGTTTGGTTCACTAAATACATTTTACCCCAATCAATTTGTCGTGTGTTTTCATCTGAGAGCCAAGCATTCTTCCAAGCTTCATAAATACTATCTCCACTTGCAAGATTATAACTTGGAAGATAGCGGTAATAATCGGGACGAGGATCAGGCACATCAAACCAGTTCAATGCAGTTCTGCTATTTCTACCAAAAGAGGATGCTAATGTGGTGGTTATGGAAAATTTATTGCTTTTTGGAGTATAATAATGGGTGAGTAAAATCGCGGGTTCAATGACCGTTCTCACAACAGCATTTCGTTTTTTTCCTTGATACCAGCCCCAGTTAGGGTTATAATAATGCGTATTAAGCAGTTCATAAAGTTCCGATACAGTTCCTCCTTGCGCCCCTTGCTCTCTTGGAGACATAAAAGCCGTTAAATTCAAGGCGTGTTCTTGATTGAACTTCTTTTCTGCGCCAAAGAAAAGGCTGAAGCCTTTGTAGGAAGTGCCCGGCACGTATGCAATAGCATCTCCGAAACGCGCAGAAGCAGAGCCTACTAACGACCAGCCATTTTCCATTACGCCGGAGGCTGTGGTAACCATCAGTCGGTTCATGTAGGTTCTGTTAGATATGGAATAAGTGGCGCGCGTTTGTTTGCGATAAGCCGAAGCGCGGAGATCGTAGTTGGTGGCGCCTCCTATATTTCCAAAGGTGAAGGTTGACGGATTCAGATCAATAATGCGTTCGGGCCAGCGCACCACGTGGTTTAAGCCGCCCCACTGCGAAAAAGAAGCGCGACCGGTTACCAAATCATTCATCATATATCCGTTAATACAAATGTCTTGAAACCGGTTGTCGTAGCCTCTATTGCGAAAATAAGCGATGCTAAAGTTATAGGAAGCACTACTTTGAAACACATCCTGCGCGGAGTGGAGCAGGCTGGGGATAAAATCGCCGCCGCCCTCATCATCCGATTGCCCTTCGTTACTGCCAAAAGAAGACGCGATATCCTCTTGCGATTCCTTCATGAGCGTACTGTCAGACGCAGCGTTAACATTGGTGTTATCTATTTGTGAATAAGTATATCCAAATAAGAAAATGGAAAGAAATAAAATAAAAGCGACTTGTTTCATAAACAAATGTTGTTAAACAAAATTAAGGGCGCAAATATATGATAATATTGGTAGGGGTGTAGTGAGCAAACAGGACAACAGCATTAAAATTTTAAATAATGGGTTATAGCTTCACCACTTTCTTTACCACATTTACAAGGAGCGCCTACAATGCTTTTTGCCATCGTTGGGCTTTAATTGATGTTTTTTAATTTCTTGAGAGAATTCTTTGCAAAAATCTTCTGCAATGCAGAAAATTTCAATAATTTTGTCTTTGGTTTGCACAATCGAAATGTTTATTAATTTGTTGATATTCAACCAAAAAGATAATAAAAATTTTTAATTATGCAACCATTTTTTACTTTTTTCTTATCCCGAACTCAGGTTACTGGTTTGCTTAAACGGAACTCAGGTTAAAAGTGAAGTTTATGAATCAATATATAAAAACGAAATCACAAGTCCAGACACCTATAAATTAGGTTGGATTAGCAGTAGATTTGCAAAGTAAAAATATCAATACTTCCTCATAAAATACAAAAATCGTAGTCTATACGCCACCGCGGCAATCATTAAGCCAATGCAGAGACCAGTCCACACCCCCACGCTACCAAAGTGAAGCACAAACCCAAGCAGATAGCCAATAGGCAGGGCAATAGCGAGATAGGAAGTAAATGCGATAAACATGGCGAAGGTAACATCAGTCAAGCCGCGCAAGGTAGCTAATCCCACCGTTTGCCAGCCGTCGAAAAGTTGGAAGATACCTGCAATAATGCAAAGTTGTGCGGCTACCACAATCACTTCTGGGTCGGAGGAGAACCACGTTGGAATTTGGTATCTCAAGACAATAAACCCTATTGCCGTAATTGCCATAAATGCAGAAACGAGGTGCAACGAGGCGATGGAAGCCATGCGTGTGGCTTTGTAATGTTTAGAGCCAAACTGGTGCGAAATGCGGATGGTGCATGCAGAGCCTACTCCCACGCCCACCAAAAAGGTAGTGGATGCCATTTGCAATACAATTTGATGTGCAGCCAAATTCACCTCGTTAATCCATCCAATCATGATGGCGCTGAAACTGAATGCCAGCACCTCCACGATGAGTTGCCCCGAAATGGGAAAGCCGGTGGCAATCAATCGTTTTATGGCAGGAAAATGAAAGTTTTTCCATGAGAAATATTGCGTAAACTTCTTCAACGCTTGATGCCTGAATATGAGGATAACAAAAGCCATAGTCATCAAAATTCTCACAATCAAGGTGGTGATTCCGGCGCCTTCTACGCCCAATGCAGGACAGCCACACTTGCCGAAAATCAACAAATAGTTTAATACAATGTTAACGACGTTGCCGGCTAAAGTAACCCACATGGCAATTTTTGTATTGCCAACACCCTCAGTAAATTGACGGCAAGAGAAAAAAATAAAAAGAGGAATAACGGAGAGTAACAGCCAATTATAGTAAGGGATAGCTAATGTAACCACGTGTTCAGGTTGATTCAATTGATAGAGAAACGGTTGTAACAGCCGCACTGCACCAAACACCAAAACACCTAACACTGCATTGATTAACAATGCATTTTGAAAGAACGTCCCAATTTTCCACCATTGTTTTTTTCCGTACGCTTTTCCCACGTGTGGCGTTTGCCCCAAAGAAAAGCCTAATCCAAGAATAAACACTAACATAAATATGGAGTTGGCAAACGCAACGGCTGCCAACTCTGCCGTTCCCAAAATCCCTACCATAAAAGTATCGGCTAAAGAAACGGTGGCTTGCCCCACTTGAGCCAAAATGATGGGGAATGCGAGTGCAAGGTTGCGTTTATAGTAGGGGACAAATTTCTTAAGGGGTGGCATGAGTCTTTTTACAATTAAGTTATTGAGAGTCTTTTAACAACCAATCAATGGCATTAACTTGCTTCACACCATTTCGGGATCCTGTTTCATAATCCATTGTGATGAGTATTTTTTCGTTATGGTCGTTAATCCTGTCGAAAGGAGCCAGTTCGCGCGCTAAAGTGTCAGGGTTTTGAACAGTTTGCGATACTTGAATATATTGCAGATAGCCCTCTTCGTTCCTTACAACAAAATCAACTTCGGCAAGGTCGGCTTTACCTATCCAAACTTGATTACGCCGCCTAAGCAATTCTAAATAAATTATATTTTCGAGCAAATGTCCCGAATTGCTTGTCAGTTCTTTTCCAAGTAAAGCATTTCGGAAACCGGTATCCACGGAATAATATTTTTCCTGTGTTGCCAGCAATTGCTTACCTTTAATATCATAGCGATTTACCTTATAAAATAAAAATGCATCCACTAACATTTCGATATATCGAGATACCGACTTGTTATCGGTTTTTGCTCCGTTTGCCGTCAGTGTTTTTGCAATATTTCCTGAAGAAACAGACGATCCTATAGTATTTATCAGATAATTCACAACCGCTTGATATGAAGATTCAGAATATATCTTAAAGCGTTTCAAAATATCATTTCTGTAAATATTGTTATAAACACTTTGCAGATATTGATATGTATAAACAGGGTTTGTTACGGAGAGTTTAATAGCTTCAGGAAATCCGCCTATTCGCATGTAATCGACAAAAGCTTTATTGAGATTTTCCTGTTTCCCTGATAATTTCAAATATTCAGCAAAAGAAAACGGTAAAAGGTTGATTTCGTAAGTTCTTCCGGTGAGCAGTGTTGCCAATTCGCTCGATAGCAGGTAGGCATTAGAACCGGTAACATATAAGTCAATATTGGGTTGCACAAACAATCCTTCCAAAAGTTTTTCAAACTCAGTAACATTCTGAATTTCATCAAGAAAAATATAATTCATTTTATTGGGATGGAGGGCTTTAGTAATGAAATCATATAGATCTTTCCAGCTTTTTTCTGCTAAAAAACGATATTCAGGGATGTCGAGATTAATGGAGAGCAAAGATATTTCAGGATTCTTTTCCATGAGCAAATCTTGAAACTGTTGCATGAGTGTTGATTTTCCAACACGTCTCACGCCGGTGATTACTTTGATTAAGTTTTTGTCACAAAACCGCGATAAAGTTTCCAAATAACTATGACGTATAACATTTTTCATGCGGCGAAAATAGAATAAAATCCTAAAATTCGAAAAAAAATAATATTTTAGGATTTTTTTTGCGCTGCAAATCCTAAAACAAACTAATTATGTGATGATTTAGGAATTGTTATGTTTGATAAATCCTAAAATTATTTTTTTAGTAACACATTTGTATGTAATTTTTTTACAAAAAAATTTTACAAGAAAAGATATTATTTATAAAAAAAAAATATTATATGCCATTTTTTAAAACCATTGAAGATATTTTTCAAAAGATAAAATTAAGTAGAGTAATGATGATTTTTTATCTGTAGTCCATCTTAATAAACACAAAAATCATAATAGTAAACGCCCACAAAGATGAACCGCCGTAGCTTATCAACGGCAAAGGAATGCCAATAGTAGGCAACAATCCAATGGTCATTCCAATATTAATAAAAAAATGGAAGAAAATAATACCTGCAATGCCATATCCATAATATTTTACAAACGGGTCACGCTGTCGTTCCGAAAGTCGTAAAATTCTTAGAACCAAACCTGTAAACAAAAAACATATCATTAAACTTCCCAAAAACCCCCACTCTTCGCCAATGCCGCAGAAAATAAAGTCAGTGTGCTGTTCTGGCACAAAGTTCAGTTTGGTTTGTGTACCGTTGCGGTAGCCCTTTCCAAGTAATCCTCCCGAACCAATAGCAATTTTCGACTGGTTGAGGTTGTAGCCGGTACCTTGCGGATCGTCCACTTTTCCCAATAATATGTCAATGCGCGTTTTTTGGTGTTGTTGTAACATGTTGTTATAAGCCCAGTTAACGCCTGCAATGAGGATTAATGCCGACACATACACAATCGCATTCCGAATGAGTTTCTTTTTATTTTTTTTATGCCATATCCAACAGAATATAAACACTGTTGTAACCAGCGCAACAGCATAGATTTCCTTAAAAAACAGGGTGAACAGGAAAAGCGCTGTCGCAGTGCCACCAACTACTAATATCCAGCCAGTTAAGCCAATTCTGTAAAACAAAAAAATGAATGAAAGAAACACCAGCGCCGAACCTGTATCTTTTTGAAGCAGGATAAAAAAAATAGGGACAAAAATGAGTGCAGAAGCAATAATCCAAGTATTTCTTTTTTGTTGCAATGTTTTTCCTTCGCTAAAAAATTTCGCCAATGCGAGTGCTGTGGTAAACTTGCAAAATTCAGCGGGTTGTATGCTAAAATTGCCGATTTTAATCCATGCGTGCGCCCCCGAAATCTCTGTTCCAAAAAAGAGCACCGCAATCATAAGCAACAAACAAAGTAAATAGATTGGATATGCCCAAAAGGAATAGTATTGTCCTTTCATTAAGAGAATTAGTATGGCAATGAAAAACGACGACCCAATAAAAACAAGTTGCCTTGTATAAGCATTCGACAGGCTAAAGAAATCTGCGGCCGCCGGATTGTATGACGTAGAAAAAATAGTAATCCAGCCTACAAAAATCAGCGCTAAGTAATACAGGATGAGTTGTATATCAAAATTATTTGAACCACCAAGTTGAACTTCTTTAATCATAATCTATAATGTTGACATGGAGACGATGCGTTGTTCAAGGTCTTTTCTTTTCACTTCTCTATTGAGGTAGAACTCAGTAATTAAGCTGGCAATTGGGGCAGCAACGGTAGCGCCAAAACCACCATTTTCCACCAAACAGAATACCACAATTTTAGGTTCTTCCTTAGGCGCAATGCTCACAAACACGGAATGATCTTTGCCATGAGGATTTTGCGCCGTTCCCGTTTTGCCCAGCACTTTAATGCCGGGAATCTGCGCAATTCTTGCCGTTCCTTGCACCACCGCCTGCTCCATTCCCTCAATCAGAGCATCAAAATGCCTTTTATCAAAACCACAATCTATTTTTTCGGAATATCTGCTGTTCACCGAGTCCTTTGTTCCTATAGCTTTTATGACGTGTGGTTTATAATAAAAGCCTTCATTAGCAATAATGGCTACAAAATTTGCCATTTGAAGAGGCGTAACAGAGGCTTCCCCCTGCCCTATTCCCATAGAAATCACTGAGTTTGGGTTCCACGATTTGCGGTAACGGTTATCAAAAAACTCCACGCTTGGAATAATCCCCTTCACTTCATAAGGCAAGTCGGTATTGAAAACAACACCAAAGCCCAACTTGTTAATATAATCTTTCCATGCTTGGTAAGACTCCTGTATCGTATTGTATTTCTTTTTGTTAGCAAGAATATTATACAATGCTCGGCAAAAATAGGCGTTACAGGAGGTTGCAATGCCGTAAATCAAGTTTGGATTATTGAAGTGAGCGTGACATTTCACCGTGTGAGAGCCCATGTTGTAGCCGCCGTTGCACGCATAACAAGTGTTTGGCGTAATAATTCCTTCCTGCAAAGCAATTAACGCATTTGCCAGTTTGAAAGTAGAGCCTGGCGGGTACATTGCCATCAGCGCACGATTAAAGAGCGGTAACCGTTTAGTATCTTGCAACAAAACGCTGTAGTTTTTGCCACGCACGCTGCCCACCAACAAATTTGGATCGTAAGTGGGCGTGGAGACAATACACAAAATTTCGCCTGTGGCAGGTTCAATGGCAACAATGCTCCCGCGTTTGTTTTCCATTAGCTTTTCACCATATTCCTGCAGTTGCATATCAATGGTGCTCCACAATGACAGCCCTTGTATTGCCGCTAAATCTTCTGCGCCATCTTTGTAAACTCCCATCTCTCTATTATGAACATCCACCAACACTTTGCGTTTTCCTTTCTCACCCCGCAATTCCTGTTCGTATGCTTTTTCAATGCCGCTAATGCCGATATAGTCGCCCAATTGGTAATAGTCGTCCTCTTCCAAAATCTTTTGGTCCACTTCGCCTACATAACCTAAGATGTGTGCTGCAATGGGTTTTGGATAAAGTCGTAATGTTCTGTTTTGCACGAAAAAACCGGGAAATCGATACATTTTCTCCTGCAAATATCCGTAGTTCGATTTCGACATTTGTTGTGCCACTAACGAGGGTATCATTTTAGAGTGTTGACGGGCTTTTTCAATGCGCCGCATCAGTTCTTCATGACTAATGTCTAAAATGCGACAGAGGTCAGTGGTATCAAAATCTCTCATTTCGTTCGGCACTACCATTAAATCATAAGCGGCATCATTATACACTAATAAAGAGTCGTTTCTATCATAAATTAAACCACGTGCAGGATGTTCGGTGATGATACGTAAAGCATTCTTTTCCGCCGATTCTTTGTACGATTTATCAATTACCTGTAATTGAAACAGTCGTAACAGGTACACCAACGTTACGATGAGGATCAAAATGATAATAATGCGATAGCGCTTGTCCATCTATATAGTTCGTTTACTTCTTTGCAACGTAATAACCGCCGCGAAAATAGCAAAATTCTTATCCTATTGCTCTGATTCTGTTTCTATGGGTTTGTTTTTCTATAAAATCGAAACTCATTGAAGTCCATAAAGCCGAGTTCCTTACTCCAAGCAAAGCCTTTGCTTACTTCTGCTGCATTGTAAAACGATCCAAGTGCGATGCCGTTATCACTGATAGAATTTACAGTGTATCCTTTTTTGGAAAAAAACATTCCTCTTTTTCAGTCCACAAAATACCGAATCTCGCTGCATTTCCAATATTAGTCCATCCTTCAGCAACGCTTCCGTATGCCGAAAGAGACACAATGGCAGATCCTTGTGTTGTGTAACTTGTGTCACCCCAAACTTCTCCATCCAATGACCCGCTCGGCGCGGCGCCCATAGAACTACCCATATTGATAATCACATTGCCTGAGTAAACATTCCAAGCAAATGTCTGCCTGAGTGCAGATGCAGCCTGTCCCACAACATAATTTCCATCGGGAGAAATAGCTCTCACTATCTGGATGTTGGTTGTGTTTGGTCCTTTCAGTACGTTTAAGTGCTCAGTGCTAAAAAAATCATCAAAACACTTTCACATTTTTATCATACACCACCATTTTTTTCCCTACAGGGCGAATGGTAGCAATGCCTGCACGGTGCAATCGCCACACCAAATCCTTTTGAAACGACATGGCGGCAACCCCCAAGTAAATATTGTAGTGTGCAAACTCAGGAAACAATATTTTAAAGACCTCGACACGTGATATATCGGTTTCGGAAAGTATGCGTTTCGCTTCCCGAATGCGGTAAGCATATAAAAAGGAACTGAAATTCTTATTTAATGTGACAGGGCAAATGTATTGAAAAAAATAATTTTACACCACCAGCGCTGCAGCCCCCAAAATGGCTGCATCATTCTCACTTAGCTTTGAGCGCAAAATAGGAATAGCATTCTTATAAACAAACAGTTTGTGTTTTGCAAATGATTCTCGTGTGGGTTTTAACAAGAGTTCGCCGGCTTCCACAATGCCGCCCATGAGAAAAATGGCTTCGGGAGAGGAGAACACTACTGCGTTGGCAAGGGCAATTCCCAGCCATTCGCCAGTTTTTCTGTAAGTTTCTATAGCAACCGCATTTCCCATATAAGCTGCTTCAGAGATAATGCTGGGACAGAGTGCCTCGGTGGGGATTTTCGCCAAGGCGTTATTGGGAGAGTGAGTTAGTAACTCCGTGCAAGTCTGCACAATACCTCTAATTGAGGCATACATTTCCAAACAGCCTTCATTGCCGCAGCAACATTTTCTACCAAAAGGCACTAAGATGCTGTGTCCCAGTTCGCCGGCAAATCCGTCAGAGCCATACAGCAAATTGCCGTCAATGATAATGCCGCTGCCTACGCCGGTGCCCAGTGTAAACATCACCACATCTTTCATTCCTTTTGCACCGCCGTAAATCATTTCACCATACACCGCAGCGTTGGCATCGTTTGTAACCACAACAGGGACATGCAGTTGCGCTTCCAACACAGCTTTAATCGGCGTTTTTCCCTTGAAATTCAAATTTGCTGCATCATCAATAGTGCCCTCGTAAAAATTTCCACAAGGTGCACCAATTCCAATGCCCGTAATTTCTTCTATATCGTTTTCCAACATTAGATTAAGTATAACATTCCTAATGTCATTTATAAATAACTGTGTATCAAAATATTGCGCTGTTTTCAAACTTTTACGCGCTATCACTACACCTTCAGCACTCACTAACCCAATATCGGTATTAGTACCCCCAATATCTATTCCTATGTTATTTTTTTTCATACCATGTTTTAAGTTTCGGCACAATAGGCTCAATATATTTATAAGTAAAAGATTTTTCAGTAGTTTCTTTTTTTAAAATACTATTTTTAGAATCAATGCTGTGTATAAAATAAAAAATAGCGCTGAAAAACACAAGCACTTTGGCTGCACCAAACAAACTGCCGAGCAAGTGATTTACAAATTCGGGGATGATGAGTTTTACTATTTTTTCCACCAATTTACCCAGCACAAATACTCCAATTAAAACGAGTAGAAAAGTGATTGCAAAATACACCTCTTTCGGAATATTCGGATTGTTAATCCATTCTTCTACTAAATCGGTAAACATAAAGGCGGCATAAATGCCTATAAGCAGCGCAGCCAAAGAAGCCAACTCACGAATGAACCCATGGGTAAAGCCTTTATAGCCAAACCAAAGCGCAGGAATAAGAATGATAATGTCGAAATAACTCATGGGTGCAAAAATAATATCTTTTATGTAAACTGATACTGCATTTAACTTTGAACTTTTAAGATAAAAATAAAAACCACCCACAACAGAATACACACAATTATCATTGAAGGCTAAAAAACGTTCATTTTGTAGTTTTTTTAATTTAATTTTTTGGAGAAAATAGATTATTTTCAAAGGGAAAGCCCAGCCGCAAGGCGCCATGCAAGCGGGAAATTATCATGCAACTGTTTCCTTAGTGAATCTGGCACTAGAAATTTATCATTACACGCTTTTAGTGAATGGGAAGATAACAGATGCGAAAATGATACTGGTGCATTAAGTTTACAAAAGCACAAATTTCTTCTCCCCAAATGAGCAAGGAATTTGTGTCTTTTTCAAACATTCCCAAAAAAGAATATTTTTTATTATTTTGCACGTTAAAAAACCACTAACCCAGTCTGCAAAAGGAGCGGACGTTAAACTTTAAGTTATGAAAAAACATTTTTTTCTCGTGGCGCTCATTTTCACCACATTGTTAATTAATTATCAAACAGTTGCACAAGAAATTGAGATTAACAATATCTCGAAAAAGGGGACTCCGAAAACGGATGCAATAGGCTTTGATCTTGGTATTGGCGCCCTATTATTTAAGGAAACTGTTAATGTTAGTTCTTATAACATGAACTACTCTTATACAGAAAAAATTGGCTATCCTGTTTTTGCCGCAGGGTTTCGATATACGCATTTTTTTAATCCCTATATTGCTATGGATGCCATAAAAATAAATTTGAACTGCCCTTTCAGAGCGAAGCGTAATGCTGAGTACATAAATATGCAGTTCATGCTCGGTATTCGTGGAAATACACCTGTTTTTTTTAAAACAATGTCTGGATATGCTGCGGTTAGAATGGGATATGGGTTACACTTTATGGATCATGCTGCCGACTTACTTCTTGGGGAGCAATTAATACACGGCATTGCTTTCGAAACCGAGATAGGATTGAATATTAACAATAGCATTCTTATTGGATTCTCATACAATCTTATGAGTTCTTTTGCTGATATTTATGGCTCGTATTATCCTTACGGAAGTAGCACATATATGTATTCTGCTAATCAAAATTTTAACACTTATGCTTTACGTATAGGTTTTAATTTCTAATAAATATATAAATGAACTCCACCGTTAAAACCATTTTAGAGCACCGCTCTATCCGAAAATTTACGTCTCAAGATATTGATGAACAAACCTTAGATTTGATTTTGAAGGCAGCCTGCAACGGCTCAACAATGGGTAACATGCAATTATACAGCATTATCGTTACCAAAGACAAAGAGAAAATGAAAGCCATGGCGCCTTTTCATTTCAACCAGCCCATGGCTACAAATGCGCCGGTGATTCTCACTTTTGTCGCCGATTTTAACCGCTTTAACAAATATTGTAAATATAGAGATGCTGCCACCGATGCTTATTCCAACCTGCAAAGTTATCACTGGGCGGTTATTGATGCCATCATTGCGGCGCAAAATGCTTGTGTTGCCGCTGAATCGTTAGGTTTGGGCATCTGCTGGTTGGGCACGATTACTTACAACGCCGACAAATTCATTGAAGCGCTACAACTGCCCCAACATACCGTGCCGGTAGCCTGCATCGCCTTAGGATATCCCGATGAAAATCCGGAACTTACCGACAAACTCCCCTTGGAAGCATTAGTGCACTACGAAACCTACAACGACTACAATAAAGAAAGTATCGACTGGCTCTACGCCGACAAAGAAGCACACAAAAATACCTTGCGTTTGTTGGAAGAGAATAATCTGCCCAACCTCGCACGAATTTTCACGGAAAGGCGTTATACCAAAGCGGATAATGAACACTTCACTAAAGTACTGAAGAAAGTGCTGGAAGAGCAATGGATTTAGAAATCACAAAAGCGCAAAAAATTACACCTTTACACCTTTACACCTTTACACCTTTACACCTTAAATTATATTTATGACCAACTACAACCTAAACTTTAAAATTGCCGACATGGCGTTAGCCGATTGGGGCAGAAAAGAGATAGAAATCGCTGAAAAAGAGATGCCCGGATTGATGGCGCTTCGCGAAAAATATGGAAATACAAAGCCTTTGAAAGGCGCTCGCATCACGGGCTCGTTGCACATGACCGTGCAAACTGCCGTGCTGATAGAAACCCTTACGCATCTTGGCGCCGAAGTGCGCTGGTGTAGCTGCAACATCTTCTCTACACAAGACCATGCTGCCGCTGCAATTGCCGCTAAAGGAATAGCGGTTTTTGCATGGAAAGGGGAAACGCTGGAAGAGTATTGGTGGTGCACAAACCAGGCGCTGGCATTTCCCAACGGAAAAGGTCCTAACTTGATTGTGGATGACGGCGGCGATGCCACATTGCTCATTCACTTGGGCTACAAGGCTGAAAATGACGCTACTGTATTAAACAAAAAACCGGAATCCACAGAAGAAGCTGTTGTTTTACAAACAGTGAAACAAATTCTTGCTGAAGACCCGCAACGCTGGCATAACACCGTGAGAGAATTGCGCGGCGTGTCGGAAGAAACCACTACCGGCGTGCACCGCCTCTACCAAATGATGGATGCCGGCGAACTGCTGATTCCGGCAATCAATGTAAATGATTCTGTTACAAAATCAAAATTCGACAACAAATACGGATGTCGCGAATCGTTGGCAGATGGCATTAAACGCGCTACCGATGTGATGATTGCGGGAAAAGTAGTAGTAGTTTGCGGCTACGGAGACGTGGGCAAAGGCTGCGCACAATCCATGAAATCGTACGGCGCACGTGTCATCGTTACCGAAATTGACCCCATTTGCGCCCTGCAAGCTGCCATGGAAGGCTTTGAAGTGAAAACAGTGGAAGATGCTTTAGATGAAGGCAATATATATGTAACCACCACCGGAAATAAAGATGTGATTACCAAAGAACATCTGTTAAAAATGAAAGATCAATCTATCGTGTGCAACATCGGACATTTTGACAATGAAATTCAAGTGGAAGCATTTGAAAAACAACCTAATATCAAGAAACGCAACGTAAAACCTCAAGTAGATGAGTATATCTTCCCCGATGGGAGATCTATTTTCATTTTGGCAGAAGGTCGTTTGGTGAACTTAGGCTGCGCTACAGGGCACCCCAGTTTCGTGATGAGCAACTCTTTCACCAACCAAACGATGGCACAATTAGATTTGTGGACAAACAATTATGAAATAGGTGTTTACAATTTACCCAAACATTTAGACGAAGAGGTTGCCCGCCTGCATTTAGAAAAAATTGGCGTGAAACTCACCCAACTCACTCAGGAACAAGCTGATTACATTGGTGTTCCTGTGGGAGGACCGTATAAGCCGGAACAGTATAGGTATTAATCTGACTTGGAGTAGCTAACCGTTAATCAAAACATTGTGCTGAAATAAATTTATCTTTGCCGCAAAGAATACACGCAACAGATATTAAAATTAACATGAAATATTATGACCACTATAACAGTTAAACCCATAAATTATGCGCAACATGCCAGCCTTCTTGCGTATATAAAAAGAAAAAAAATGAATTTTGAAGTTTCCGAAGAAAAAAAATCCGAATTAGATCAGGCATTAGAAGATTTGGACAATGGTAATTTAACTCATTATGGAACAGTTGAAGAATTTAGCAACAGAATTGACAAATACTTCGTGTAATTCAATACTTTCTATTGATGCATTACCAAGTTTTGAACGTGATTTAAAAACGTTTATCAAAAAAGAAAGCCGATAAAAGCAAACTGATAGAATTTGTTAGCGAATTAGTAAATAACAGAATCCTTGCACCAAAATATAAAGATCATCAACTAAATGGAAAGTTAAAGGAATTTAGAGAGTGTCATATTGATGAGGACTGGTTGTTGATGTACAAAAAAGATAAAATCAAACTTATTTTAATCTTGGTACGCACCGGAACGCATGATGAGATACTACGATAACAGTGGAAAAATCGGAATAAATAGTGAAACTTATTAACTATGGGTAAATTTATTATTGAAGGCGGACACGAACTTAAAGGCGAAATTGTTCCTCAAGGCGCTAAAAATGAAGCATTACAAGTAATTTGTGCGGTTTTGCTAACGCATGAACCGGTAATCATCAAAAATATCCCTAATATTTTAGATGTTGTACGACTTATTGATGTGCTAAAGTCTATGGGTGTGGAGGTTACGAAAATTTCAGAACATGAATACAAATTTCAGGCGAAAGAGATCCATTTCGATTTTATTAAGTCTCAGACATTCACAAATTTGTCGAGTGCTATTCGTGCCTCCATCATGATTATAGGACCGCTGTTGGGGCGCTTTGGAAAAGCGTATGCTGCCGCTCCGGGTGGAGACAAGATAGGAAGAAGACCCTTGACCACCCATTTTGAAGGGTTCTATAAATTGGGAGCAACGCTAAAACATCTTGAAAAAGAGAATGTTTACGAACTTTCTGCCCCAAAACTAACCGGTGATTATATGTTGCTGAACGAAGCCTCCGTAACCGGTACCGCCAACGTTGTAATGGCTTCCGTGCTGGCAAAAGGCACTACCACCATCTTCAACGCCGCCTGTGAGCCTTATTTGCTGCAACTTTGTTGCATGCTGAACCGTATGGGTGCTAAAATCACTGGAATCGGCTCTAACTTATTGACTATTGAGGGTGTGGAAACCCTGCATGGCTGCGAACACACCATTCTGCCCGACATGATTGAAATAGGCAGTTTCATCGGCATGGCGGCGCTCAATCGATCTTCCATTACCATTAAAAACTGCGCCTGTAAACATCTGGGAATCATTCCTTACACTTTTTCAAAAATGGGAATCCCCGTGCAACAAGTGAACGACGATCTTCTCGTGCCCAAATTAGAACACTATGAGATTGAACGGCAGTTAGATGGTTCCATCCTCACCATTAGTGATGCGCCATGGCCCGGCTTCACCCCCGACTTAATAAGCATCGCTTTGGTTACTGCAGTACAAGCCAAAGGCAGTGTGCTGATTCACCAAAAGATGTTTGAAAGTCGGTTGTTTTTTGTAGACCATCTGCAAAACATGGGTGCACAGATTATCTTATGCGACCCGCATCGTGCTACCGTAATCGGATTAAATCATAAAAAACAACTTCGCGCTACCCAAATGTCCTCTCCCGATATTAGAGCAGGCGTGGCCCTGCTAATAGCAGCCCTCTCCGCCGAGGGCAAGAGTGTAATTCAAAATGTGGAACAGATTGATAGAGGATATCAAAATATTGTGGAGCGGCTAAGCGCGCTGGGAGCGAGGGTTGAAAGGGCGTGTGAATATTAGTAATAAAACTTAAGCCATCAACGTCCCCGCCGTGCACCTCGAAATCTTCACCTCGACATAATCTCCAACTTTATAATGCTGACGCGGGAAGACGCACACTTTGTTTTGCGAGTTCCTGCCGAAAAGATGCTGATCGGAACGTTTTGAAACACCCTCCACTAACACGGTTACCGTTTTGCCGATATCTCTTTTGTTGCTTTCTAAAGAAAGTTGCTGCTGCAGGGCGATGATCTCTTCCAAACGCTTAATTTTCAATTCTTCAGAGATGTCATCTTCAAACTTCTCTGCCGCTTTGGTGCCCTCACGCACCGAGTATTTAAACATGAAAGCGTATTCGTAGCCCACTTTCTTCATCAAAGAGAGGGTGTCTTGATGGTTTTGTTCGGTTTCCCCGCAAAACCCTGCAATAATATCGGTAGAGATGGCGCAATCGGGCAAAATTTCCTTTATTCTTTTGATGCGTTCCAAATAATATTCACGGGTGTAAATGCGGTTCATCTTTTTCAACATCTCGTTGCTTCCCGCCTGCACCGGTAAATGAATATAGTGGCACACATTGGGATATTTTGCCATAACAAACAACAATTTATCCGAAATATCTTTCGGGTGTGAGGTGGCATAGCGCACACGCAACAAGGGTGAAATTCTCGCAATTTGTTCAGTCAAATCCGCAAAATCTATATTTTTTTCGGCTTCTTTCCAACAATAGGAATTAACATTTTGCCCCAGCAATGTTACTTCTTTGAACCCTTTTTTGAACAGATTTTGCGCTTCGGCAATGATGGTGTTAGGTTCGCGACTGCGCTCTCTGCCTCGCGTATAGGGCACTACGCAGTAAGAGCAAAAGTTGTTGCAACCGCGCATAATGGAGATAAAGGCAGAGACGCCGTTGCTGTCGTAGCGCACGGGGTCAATATCGTCGTAAGTCTCTTCTTCCGAGAGATGAACATTAAAGGAAACGGTTCCTACGGAGGCTTTATCAATTAATTCGGGCAGGCTACGGTAGGCGTCGGGACCGGCAATAAAGTCTAATGTTTTTTCTTCTTCAAGTAGCTGTTCTTTAATTCGTTCTGCCATACATCCAAGCAATCCCACAAGCAAGTGTTTGTTTTTCTTCTTCAACGCAGCCAATTCACGAAGGCGTTTTCTGATGCGTTGCTCTGCATTGTCGCGCACGGAGCAGGTATTTAACAAAATCAGATCCGCTTCATGCAGCGAATCTGTAATGGAATAATGTGGAGATAAAATGGAAGCTACTACTTCGCTGTCAGCAACATTCATTTGACAGCCGTAAGTTTCAATATGGAGCTTCTTCACGGCACGTTTGGAACAATTACTTTTTTATGGGGTCTTCGTCAGAAACAGTAAGTTTCTTTCTCCCTTTTGCTCTGCGGGCTGCCAACACTCTGCGTCCATTTGCAGTAGCCATTCTTTCTCTAAATCCGTGTTTGTTTTTGCGTCTTCTGTTCGACGGTTGGTACGTTCTTTTCATCGTTATATCGTGCTAAAAATTGATTTTTTTTTGGGGGTGCAAAAATATATTTTTTTTAAAACGAAAAAACGAGAAAAAAATAGTTTATTTCTAATGAAGTTATTTTTGGGATATTTTTGGTGGGGCGTTGATGTTGATAATAAAGATAGAGAAATACCGATGAGCGGAGCCGGAGGCAAAAGTGCAACGATTTACAAAACAAAAAACCTTATTGTGGTAATAACAGCTGAATCAAATACAGGAGGAAATTTTCAGTTAATGGAAGGTGGAATTTTGGAAAGAATAGAAAGCCTTTTAAAATAGTTTTGTTTCCACAATCACGAAGATTATTTTATTTTAAAATGAAAGAAATTTAGATTTATTTACAAATTCAATCTTTAAATAATAAAAAAAATATCTTTGCGGGTGTGTTTTATTTCTCTATAAGCAGATAAAAGTGCTAACCAGTGCCGCCAAAAATTGAAAACTAACAATAATATATCCCATGAAAAAATCAAAAAAAACAGTTCGTGAAATCGTAAGATATTTCCGTGAATTATCCATCATTATTGCCGGAATTGCCATCACAGTGGGTATAGGTTTTTGGGTGAACAACAACAATTCTCAAAAAGACCTGCAACAATATTTAGATGCTGTAATATTAGAGTTGAATGAAAACATTGAAAATTTTGACAATTATGCAAAAGGATTGCAAAAATCAATTCGATACTCTAATTACTTGATTTGTACCAAAGAAAAATTATGGAATAAAGATTCGATAGATTATTATGCTTACGACAATAAAGATGGCTTTGGTTGGGGAAATCACACACCTGTTATTCTTTATAAAAAAGATGCGTTTGAAATGTTTAAATTTTCAGGAACCATGCGTCTGTTAGAGGATAAGGAACTATTGTTGTCTATTTGGAGGGTGTATCATGAAATGGAAAGCGTGCAAAATATGATTGATGGTAATTTAGAATACAAAAAGGATGAAGCATTAAGAGACCGCCAAAAAATTGATAATGGAGAACCTATTGTTGCACGATTAAGATGGTTTTATATAAATAATGTGCCTAAAATTATGGCAATCAAGTGTGAAAGTGCTTCGGAATTTATTAGAGAAACCATATCAAAATTAGAAAAATAAAAAAAACTCTCTATTTTCGCACATGCTTTTGAACAATAAACTTAATAAGTTGCTCCCGACACGAATTTAGGGATTTTACAATGAAAAAATCAGCACTATTTTTAATCGGTTTATTCCTCGTGGCAATCTTTTCCCTAAAAGCGCAAGAGATGACCCAAAAAGAAAAAAGTAACTATGCCATTGGGATTATTCTGGGAGAAAAACTTCAAGAAAAAATCACAGAATCAGGCATTGATCTCAGTATCATAGAAAATCTCAAAGAGATGCTAAAAGAAAAAGTAGATTTGGCTTTCATTAAAGAAGGGTTTCGTGACAGGATGAAAGGAGAATGCAAACTCTCAAAAGAAGAAATAGGGGCTGTTCTTGTTGAACTTGAACAGAAAAAAGAGTATATTGAAGGGTTAATCAATAAGAAAAAAGAATCTGACGAAAATGGGAGTCAGTGTTCAATTAATTATCAACATATTATTGCTCTGCGCTATTCATCTATTGCCTATTATTATCTTTTCATCAAAGAGTATGTCCAAGCTGAACAAGCGGCGCACAAAGCTTTGGAGTTAGACCCTGACTATTTGCTGGCTAAAACCAATCTGGCGCATGCGTTGCTTTTTCAAAATCGTTTTTCAAAAGCAGAAGCTATTTACAAAGAGTTATCGCAAACCATTTATCAAAATAATGAAACCTATAGTAAAGTACTTCTCAATGATTTTGCCGAATTAGAAAACGCCGGAGCAATCCCTGAAAAATCCAAAGCCGATGTAGAGAAAATTAAACAGATGTTGCTGAGGTAATGGTATGGTACGAGTCATTATTTGAGAACTACGGACGAAAGTACGACAGTGAACCCTATACGCACGGGACAACCTGAGAGTGTGATGTTATTGAAAAAGAATTGCAATTTGACAAATCGTTGAAAATATTGGATGTTGGTTACGGAACAGGGCGTCATGCCATAGAACTGACGAAACGCGGGTATAGCGTAACAGGCATTGATTTATCGGAATCGCAATTGAAAAGAGCCAAAGAAAAAGCGAAAGCAGCAAATTTGTGTATTGATTTTAAATGTCAAGATGCGCGAAATTTGCCATTTGCAGGTGAATTTGATGTTGCGATTATGCTTTGTGAAGGTGGTTTTTCGTTTATGGAAACCGACGAAATGAACTACGAAATACTGAAAAATGTTACAAAATCGTTTAAACCGCAAGCAAAATTCATTTTTACCACTCTGAACGGACTGCTCCCGTTGTTTCAATCAGTACCTCTGCCGCAGAAGACGGTACCTCGGCATGCAGAAACAACGCCTTTGATTTAATAACATTCCGTATGTAAGTTTTATTTCTTTTTTGGCTCAATTACAGTATTATTCAGTAGTATGTTTTTTTATTTATTTTAAAATGAATATCCGCGCTTCTAACATAAAAAATAATTATATGCCATTTTAGCCGATTTAAAAAGTAAAATCAGTGCGTATGCAAAACAAACATGTTGTTATCTCGGCAATATGTCTGAAATATTGAAACATTACTAACTAACTCGCTGTACTAAATTCAGGAAAAAAAATACAATGATTTATTCAACCCTTAAAAAAATTAGAAAACGTTAAAAAACGGGATAAAAAATAGATATGTGGGGCGAATTTTTATTTTTTTTACCTTTTGTGTATGAAAAATAAAAGAAAAACCGTGTGGGCAAATTTCATGTATTCTATTTATAAAAAATATTATAATAGATTAAAAAAGAACAATATAAACACTAAAAAAACAAAAATTCGCCACATACCATTAACAGCCTTGTAAAGAGGGGATCTTTTGCTTTGCCCCAATTTATCTATTTTTGCAACCGTTAAAAAAAGTTAATGAAAAAGTTGTTTTCACGTATTTCTTCCTGTTTTTATTTTTGGAATTATACCACAAGTTCCTATTCCAAAAAAAGGGAAAAAGCTCTTAAAGGATTGAAATACAGACCTCAAAAAAGGGAAGGTAAATCTACGAAAAAAGCAGATTTAATAGTTTTTAAAGATGACAAGGGAACGGTTTGTTTCTCCATTCAAATAGCGGCGTTGCTGTATATTGTTTCAGATACCAACTATATTACCGTTTATTATACCAATCAGGGAAAGTTAGAGAAACATTTTATGCGCACCTCATTGCGCATGGTGTTGGAACAAAATCAAAACCCCAATCTGGTGCGCTGTCATCGTTCGTATATCGTTAATTTTGAAAAAGTTAAAATGTATAAAAAAGATAAAGAAGGTGGCATCATTGAATTGTCGGATGACAATGCGCCTTCTATACCGGTTTCCAAATCATACATAGACAATGTGTTAACACAGTTTCAAATTCAATAACTATTTATTATATTTTAAAAATGAAGATTTTAGTACTTGCAAAACAAGTTCCCGACACGCGAAATGTGGGAAAAGATGCCATGAAAGAGGATGGCACAGTGAATAGAGCGGCGCTGCCCGCTATTTTCAATCCCGACGATTTGTGCGCCTTAGAGATGGCGCTGGAAGCGAAAGACCGCCTGAAAAATGCTGAAGTATATGTGTTGACGATGGGACCCGCCCGCGCTGCCGAAATCATCCGCGAATCGATCTATCGCGGCGCCGACAAAGGGGTTTTACTCACCGACTCAAAGTTTGCCGGTTCCGACACGTTGGCAACCTCCTACGCCATTGCCCAAGCTGTAAAAAAATGGCAACCCGACCTTATTTTCTGCGGGCTGCAAGCCATCGACGGCGACACGGCACAGGTGGGACCGCAAACCGCCGAAAAATTGGATATGCCCCAAATTACCTACGCTGAGCAACTTGTTGAGGTTGACAATCGGCACATTGTAATTAAACGCCGCTTGGAACGTGGTGTGGAAACCGTGAAAAGCAGTTTGCCCGCCCTGATTACCGTGCATGGCGCTGCACCGGCTTGCCGCGCACGAAACGCCAAACGGGTTATGCAATATAAACACGCCTGCACCACCTCCGAAAAGGAGAAAAACAACAGCAAATATAACCACCTCTTTACAGAGAGACCTTACCTGTTGATTGAAGAATGGTGCGCCGACCACGTGGGCGCCGATGAAAACTTCCTCGGCTTATCTGGCTCCCCCACAAAGGTGAAAAAGATTGATAATGTGGTGCTTGTTCAAAAAGAAAATAAAACCTTAACGGCTTCGGAGGCTGATATAGAGGAATTGGTATTGGAACTTTTAGAAACGAGAATTATTGGATAAAAATAAGAACATAAAATATGAAAAGAAACGTATTCGTAAACTGCGAGATAACAGAAGAAAAACAGATTGCCGAAGTTTCTTTGGAACTCTTGTCCAAAGGAAGAAAGTTGGCAGAACAGCTTGGCGTTCAATTAGAAGCTATATTGCTTACCGATAAAGTGGGAGATGCCATAGACCGGATTAACGATTTTGGCGTTGACCGTATCCACGTGGCAGAAAGTCCGGAATTGTTTCCTTACCGCACTTTGCCGCATTTTAAATTGATAAAAGCCATTTTTGAAGCGGAACAACCGGAAATTGCTCTATTTGGGGCAACCTCCGCCGGTCGTGATTTGGCGCCGCGCATCGCCTCTGCCCTGCGCTGCGGCTTAACTGCCGACTGCACTTCATTGGAGATTGGCAACCATACCGAAAACAAGACCGGTGTGGAATATAAAGACTTGCTTTATCAAATTCGCCCTGCATTTGGAGGCAATATTATCGCCACCATCATAAACCCTGAAACGCGCCCGCAGATGGCAACCGTGCGCGAAGGCGTGATGAAGTTGGAAGAAGCAAACCCTAAGAAAAAAGCCGAAATAAAAACGGTTGACGTCTCAAAGTACCTTACCCCTGAAGATTTTGCAGTGGAGATTTTAGACCGTCACATTGAAGCGCAAAAAGTGAATTTGAAAGCAGCTAACATCATTGTGGCAGGAGGTTATGGCGTGGGATCAAAAGAAAACTTTGATCTATTATACGACTTGGCTTCCGTGTTGGGCGGAGAGGTGGCAGCCACCCGCGCCGCCGTTGACGCCGGCTACAGCGAGCATGAGCGGTTAGTGGGACAAACCGGAGTAACCGTGCGCCCAAAGCTCTACATTGCCTGTGGAATCTCCGGCGCCGTGCAGCACCGCGCCGGCATGGATCAAGCTGCCAAAATCATCTCCATTAACTCAGACCCGAATGCGCCCCTGAACGCCATCGCCGACTATGCCATTGTGGGCGAGGTGAATGAGGTGCTGCCGAGAATAATTGCATATTATAAAAAACATAGTAAATAAACCCTTATGAACTTTTACACAGACAATCCTTCCCTTAAAGCTCAATTCCAACATCCCTTGATGGCACGAATTGTAACCTTAAAAGAAAAAAACTTCGAATATGCCCAAGAAACCCCGATGGCTCCCGTGGATTTTGAAGATGCGATAGATTCTTACGATAAAGTATTGGAAATCATCGGAGAAATTTGTGGCGACATCATTGCGCCCAATGCTGAAAGCGTGGACCACGAGGGTCCGCACATCGAAAACGGGCGTGTGGTGTATGCCAAAGGCACGCAAGAAAACATGAAGGCGCTCACCAACGCCAAACTCTTCGGGATGTCGCTGCCATACAAATACAACGGGCTCAACTTCCCCATGGTTCCCTATGTGATGGCGGCAGAATTGGTGTCGCGTGCCGACGGCGGCTTTGCCAACATTTGGGGACTGCAAGATTGTGCCGAAACCATTCACGAATTTGCCTCAGAGGAGGTTAAGAGTGAGTTTCTGCCGCGTATCAATGAGGGCGCCACGTGCTCTATGGACCTGACCGAGCCTGACGCCGGTTCCGACCTGCAAGCCGTGCAACTGAAAGCCACTTTTGATGAAACCCACAACTGCTGGCGCTTGAATGGCGTTAAACGATTCATTACCAACGGAGATGCTGATATCAAGTTAGTGCTGGCGCGCTCGGAAGAGGGCACGAAAGATGGACGCGGGCTATCCTTTTTTGTATATGATAAAAAAGACAACGCCGTGATTGTTCGCCGTTTGGAAAATAAAATGGGCATCAAAGGTTCGCCCACCTGCGAACTGGTATTTAACAACGCACCTGCCAAATTAGTGGGCGACCGTAAATTGGGCTTGATAAAATATGTGATGTCGTTGATGAACGGCGCACGTTTGGGTGTTGGTGCGCAGTCGGTGGGCATTGCCGAAGCCGCCTATCGCGAAGCCTGTAAATATGCACAGGAACGCCAGCAGTTTGGCAAACCCATTATCTGCTTTCAGGCAGTGCTGGAGATGCTGCGCAACATGCGCGCCAAAATTGATGCTTCGCGTGCGTTGCTGTATGAAACCGCCCGTTGCGTGGACATCTACAAACTGTTGCAGGAAGTAGCTAAAGAACGTGCCTTAACGCCGGAAGAACGCACCGAAATGAAGCACCACAACAAACTTGCCGATGCCCTCACTCCGATGGTGAAACTGATGTCGAGCGAATTTTGCAACCAAATTGCTTACGATGCCGTTCAAGTGCATGGCGGAACGGGATTCATGAAAGATTTTCCGGTGGAACGCATTTACCGCGATGCCCGCATTACCACCATTTACGAGGGGACTTCACAACTGCAAGTAGTGGCTGCCATTCGCGCGGTGATTAACGACACCTACTCCTCATTAATAGAAACTTTTGAAAAAACGGAAACTCCTGCTGAATTTGAACACATTACATCAGCATTAAACACAATGAAAGGCTACTACGAACAAGCAAGAACAGCCGTTTCGGATATGAACAGCAACGAGATGTTAGACTTGCACGCTCGCCGTTTGGTAGAGATGGCAGCATACATCATCATGAGTTATTTACTGTTGTTTGATGTGGTACGCAGTTCAGATGAAAGCTTAAAAGAGTCGCTGCATCATTTTGTATGTTATGGCAAGGCAACCTGCGCGGGACATTTGGAGTATTTCTGCAGAAGAAATTAACCAAAACAGGATTCTATTAATTTTAAGAAAACATAAAGAAAAACATTACTTTTAGGGATGTTAAAACAAAACTATAGCCAAAGCGTTTTTTTATATATTTGCCGACTAATTTTTTGACCCTGTCAATGACTTATCACTTTTGGAAACCATTCTTTATTTTACTTTTCATAAACATTTGTTGTTTATTTGCTTACGGTCAAATACATTTAACTTCAGATGAAGAAAAACAAGAGTTGGAAATAGACTTTTCATCACCTAAAAGCTATGAGGTAGGCGGCATTACGCACACCGGCGTCATCAATTTCGATACAAGACTGTTGCTTTTTAAAGTAGGCGACGTGATTGAGGTTCCCGGAGAACTTATCTCTAAATCTATAAAAAACATTTGGAAATCAGGATTATATGAAGATATTGATATTTCGCTGACACGTGTAGTGGGTCAACTGGCGTTTTTTAATGTGCATTTAACTGAGCGTAACAGATTGGTTTCTTTCGGCTTTAGAGGTGTTAGAAAAGGACAGGAAACCGAACTGCGTGACAGAATCAAGTTAGCACAAGGAAATATCGTTAATGATAACATGATTCAAACATGTATCAACGTTATTAAAAAATATTATGTTGAAAAAGGATACTATAATTGTGAAATTAAACCTGAAATTGTTCCTGATGATAAGATTAACAAGGGTGTAACGATAGTTTTTCATATTAACTTGGGGAAAAAAGTAAAAATTGACCGCATTCTCATTTCGGGCATTAGCATGCCGCAAGGCAAACTTACCAAAGTTATGAAAGGCACTAAGGAAAGAACGCGCTTTGAACCCATGTCGAAAGCAGATACCATGATCAGGTTTCTGATTAAAAACAGAGACTACTATAAATCTAAAGACTTGCTTGAACATTTAGATGATTATTTTACCGATAGAGTAAAATTTAGATTGGCAAAGTCATCAAAATTCAATAAAGATGATTATGAGAATGATAAAGTGAAGTTGATAAATAAAATGAATGACTTTGGCTTTAGAGACGCTTATATACAATTTGATACAGTAATTTTTGAAAGCGGCTTTGCGTATGTTTTAATAGATGTTAATGAAGGAAACAAATACTATTTCAGAAATATTGATTTTGTTGGAAATACAAAATACCCCACCAAAACATTAAAAGAGATTCTAAATATTGGAAAAGGAGATGTCTATAATCAATCGTTATTGGAAGAAAGATTAATGATGGATAAAAACGGGTACGACATATCCTCTTTATATATGAATGACGGTTACCTGTTTTTCCATGCCAATCCTGTTGAGGTAAGAGTAGAAGGAGATTCTATTGATTTGGAAATTCGTATTTCAGAAGGAAAACAAGCCAAGTACAACAAAATCTCAGTTTCAGGAAATAGCAAAACCAGCGACAGGGTAATTTTAAGAGAAGTGATGACTATTCCCGGACAAATGTTTAGTAAAGAAGACCTGATCACCTCGCAACGGATGCTACTCGCTATGGGCTATTTTAATCAGGAGTCTATTAATGTGATTCCCAAACCCAATGAAGCGGATGGTACTGTGGACTTGGAATATGTTGTAGAAGAAGCCTCCTCCGACCAATTGGAGCTTTCGATTGGATATGGCGCTGCCGGCGGTGTGATGTTGAGCGCAGGGGTTAGTTTCAATAATTTCTCATTCAAGAAGTTCTTTAAAAAAGATGCTTGGACGCCGATTCCTTCAGGAGATGGGCAAAAATTAGCTTTTAGAGCCTCTACGAATGCCAAATGGTATCAATACTATAGCATTTCGTTTACAGAACCATGGGTGGGTGGCAAAAAACCAAATGCCTTGTCTGCAGGATTAAGCTATCAGATTCAAACCAACGGTAGTAAAAAAGATTCTGAATATTACCGTTTCATGAAAATATTTAGCGCTTCTTTAAGCTATGAGCAAAAATTAAAATGGCCAGACAACTACTTCCGTGTTATGCATACGCTTTTATATCAGCGCTATAATGTACACAATTATGGCACTGCTTTTGTTTTCTCCACCGGATATTCAAATAACATTAGCTATATCTTCACCATTTTACGAAACTCTGTTGATGCACCGATCTATCCGCGAGGCGGCTCAGAAATTATGTTGTCGGCGCAGTTCACCCCTCCTTATTCGCTTTTCTCGAATAAAGATTATGCTGACGTCTCTCCTCAAATCAAATACCGCTGGTTAGAATTGCATAAGTGGAAATTCAACATCTCGTGGTTTACACGCATAGTGGAAAATTTGGTTGTTAACTTGCGTTTTAAATCAGGGTTTATGGGTTGCTACAACAAAGCTATTGGCATTTCTCCTTTCGAGCGTTTTTACTTGGGTGGAGACGGAATGTCTGTGGGTTATACCTTTGAAGGCAGGGACATTATTGGTATGCGAGGCTACGGAGATGCAGACTTATCGCCGAATAACGGCGCCGCTATCTATAATAAATTCACAGCCGAATTGCGCTACCCCATCACTTTGAATCCAAGCGCCACCATCTACCTTTTAGGCTTTGTAGAAGCAGGTAACTCATGGATAGATAAACGTCAGTATTCCCCTTTTAAACTCTATAAATCTGCCGGATTCGGAGTGCGTATATTCTTGCCTATGTTCGGTTTGCTCGGTTTCGACTGGGGTTACGGATTTGATGAGGTTCCTGGAAGACCCGGCGCCCACAAAAGCCACTTCCACATCTCTATTAACTCTTCTATTGATTAATGTAAAAGAATTATCAATAATAATAATCAATTAAAAAACACGTTACTACAAATTAAAAATTGTTTTTTATGAAAAAATTAATCTTATTAATCGTTTTAGCCTTCAGTGTGTCGTTAACAACATTCGCACAACAAACAAAATACGGATATATTGATTCTGAATATATTTTGGGAAATATACCCGAATATAAGGAAGCTCAAAAAGAGTTGGATAGATTGGCTGCCAACTGGCAAAAAGAGATTGAAAAAAAGTTCGCCTCTATTGATTCCATGTATAAAAAGTATCAAGTAGAATCCATTACTTTACCCGACAACCTGAAACAAAAAAGAGAAGAAACCATTATTAAAGCGGAACAAGATGCAAAAGATTTGCAAAAAAAACGCTTTGGAAAAGACGGAGATTTGTTTAAAAAAAGAGAAGAATTAGTTAAACCCATCCAAGACAGAGTGTTTAACGCTATTGAAGCGCTCGCCAAAGATAGAGGCTATGCTTTCGTTTTCGACGTTGCCGGCTCTATGACCATTGTGTATGCAGACCCAAAATTCGACCTGAATGATATGGTAATGCAACGCCTTGGAATATCAGTAAAAGATTAATATTAACACATAATTAAAGAATGAAAAAGATTATCTCTATTTTAACTTTATGCATTTTTTGCATAACCTTTACTTTTGCTCAGAAATATGGACACGTAAACTCCAATGATGTCATGATGGGAATGCCCGGTGTGGATTCTATTCAGATTAAATTAGTTGAATTTCAAAAAGATTTGGAAGTCCTTTACGAGAATATGGTGAGTGAATTTCAAACAAAAAAAGAAAAATTCGATAAAGAAGCCGGCACCATGTCTTCCTCCGTTAGAAAAATAAGAGAAGATGAACTCGTCAGTCTTCAAAACAGAATCATGGAGTTTCAAAATAATGCTTCAGGTGATATTGAAGAAGAACAAATGCGCTTAATCGCTCCTTTTCAAGAAAAAGTACAAAATGCCATTAACGACGTAGCTAAAGAAAATAAATTCAGTTATATCTTTGATACCCGAATTCTACTCTATTATGATGGTGGAGAAGATGTTACTCCATTAGTAAAGAAAAAATTGGGAATTAAATAATTGTCGCTGGCTTCAGCTAACGGGTTCAGATAATAAAAAATTTTAAAAATGAATATGTTAAAAATAAAAAATATCCTTTTCCTATTAACATTCCTAATCCTCAGTTCTCAATTCTCAATTCTCAATTGTTCCGCCCAGTCTAAATTCGGGCATGTGGATTACACCAACATTATTACAAATATGCCTGGTATCGATTCCATACAAACGATAATTTCAAAATATACTGCTGATTTACAAACTATTGGTGAACAAATGTATAAAGAGTTTGAAGAAAAACAAACCGCATTTGAAAAATTAGCCAATGCATCTAACACCTCACAAGCAATCTTAAAAATAAAACAAGACGAATTGATGGGGATTTATAAACGCATGGAAGAGTTCAGACAATCTGCTGATAATGATATTCAGGGAAAGCAAGTGGAACTGCTGGAACCTTTCCAAACCAAACTGTTAGACGCGATCAAAAAAGTATCCAAAGCAAACCACTATACTTATGTTTTCGACATCTCTACGCTGCTGTTTTATGGGCAAAGCGATGATTTGACGGACAAAGTAAAAGCGGAGTTGGGTATAAAATAATACAATATTTCATATTCAAAGTTTCACCTCAATACGCCGTGTTAGTGTATTTCCCCATTGGTCAACCACAGTAATTAAATGCCTGCCTGCCGCAGGTGTGATACTCATTTGGTGAAAATATTGCGTAGCACCGAGATAGGTATCGTTGATATGCCAATAAACAATGGCATCGGCTTGGCGGTGCGCAAGTTCCAACGCCAAAGCGCCTACAGAACCATCCAACTGTTTCGATAAACGAATAGGACTTGAAGTGTTTGGGTAGATAAACTCCATGACCTTGAAATTGGTTTGATGCTCACTGCATAAAGGACCTATCGGCGGTAACGCTTTGTACTCGGGATGCCGTTTTTTGTAAAACCACTCTTGAATGGGGGGGAGAACAAACCAGCTCCGATGAACCATTTTGTCCGGCGGATAACAATCGGCATAAACACGATATTGCTCATCTTCACTCAAATGCACGATGGTGTGGTAGGGACACGATGCGGTTTTAAACCCTGCAGGGAGGATGGAAATCTCCTCAATTTCATCACAATACCTTCCGGCTAAACACCCGCTTGTTTTGCATATTTCGGTGGTTTGAAATTGATTGTCGGGCATTTCAAACCATGAAGTAGCATCTAAAAGATTGAAAATGTCGAACATCACTAAAGCTGAAGTTCCTGTGCCGGTTAGTCCGGGGCGTCCTTCGCCACCGGCGTTTCCGCTCCAAACACCCACCACATATTCAGGGGTTACGCCCACTGCCCAAGCATCTCGAAATCCGTAACTTGTGCCTGTTTTCCATGCTACTTTATGCATAGAGGAGAGCGTTTGCCAGTCAATTTCTTCGGGACGATTAACATGGATGAGCGCTTCAAATGTTTGCCAACACGCACCCGCGTTGAAAAGGTCTGCCTCTTTCTCTGTAAATAAAGGAAGCTCTCCCCAGTGAAAATTTTCGTTTCGTTCTTGTTTAACTTTGTTAAAAACAACAGATTGCGCCATACGCAGGTATCCTAAACTCACTTCCCACAAACTTACCTCGCCACCGCCTAAAATCAACGTTAATCCGTAGTGATCGGCAGGAAATTTTAGGTGATTGAAGCCCATACGTCGCATGTCATTTAAGAATTTAGAGACGCCATATTTTTTCAGCATGTTCACTGCCGGCAAGTTCAGTGAACGGGACAACGCCAAACTTGCGGGCACCGCGCCATCAAATTTCAAATTATAGTTTTGAGGCTGAAAACCTTCCACCATAATAGGGACATCGGGAATTAACATGTTGGGTAACAGCTCGCCCTCCTGCAACATCCGCTGGTAGAGGAACGGCTTGAGGATGCTGCCTGAACTACGGGGCGCCCGAACAATATCTACTTGATTTCCTGCCTGCTTCACCTCGAAATTCACATTGCCACAATACGCCATCACTTCTCCTTTTTTTACATCGAAAACAACCGCCGAAATATGTTCTATCTTGTTTTGAGAGAACTCTCTGTTCCAGCGATTTAAAACCTGTTCAATTTTTGTTTGTAAAGTAGCGTCAAGTGTTGTAATATATTTTTTTCCGGACTGTTCCATTTGCAGATTGCTCACCAAGTGAGGTGCAATTTGGGGTAACGGAAACGGTTCATCGGGTAGCGGTTCTTCCAAAGCCATCAGGTAAGTGGTTTCATCCAACTTTTTCAATTGAAACAATTTGGTAATAAGTTTATTTCGTTTTTGCAACAGTGCCGGTCTATTTTTCTTGACGTGCATGGCTGAGGGCGCATTGGGCAACACGGCAAGCAACGCCGCCTCTGCCCAGGAGAGATCGATGGCGGGATGGCCGAAGTAGCGCCACGAAGCCGCCTCAATGCCCATGACATTGCTGCCGAAAGGGGCGTGAGACGCATACATGGCAAGAATGGAGGATTTTTTGTGGGTCAACTCCAAACGGGTTGCCATAACCATCTCAACCGCTTTTTGAAACAGATTCCGCTCTTTATTTCGAGCCATACGTATGGTTTGCATCGTAATGGTACTGCCCCCGCTCACCACCTTTTTGGCTTTCACATTCTGTTTCAACGCTCTGAACAGCGAAACGGGGTTCACACCAAGATGCCTGTAAAAATGGCGGTCTTCGTAAGCAATCACGCAGGTTACATATTTCTCAGATAATGCTATTGTGGGTGGAAACTGCCATTCGCCGTTTTTCGATACGCGTGCACCCAAAAGTTGTCCGTTGCGGTCGTAAACAGTTGTACTATACGTTGTACGAAACAATGGAGAAGGGAGGCAGAGCCAAAACAGAAGAAACAGCGCCGCTACAAGTGGCAACAGAAATATTAATACTTTTTTTTTAAAGGGAAATACATATTTTACGCTGTCTTAGTATAAACTTCTTGTTGAATGATTATTCTTCCAGTATTTCTTTCTTTAAAATCATTTATACAAAACCAAACTATAAAAAATACAATTAATGCACTAATGAAGCAAAAAATAGCCCAAAAGACCTTCTTTTGCATTTTAGAGAATTTGGTGATAGCAGAAAACTTTACGCCTCTAATAAACCACCCCAGCACTCCAATTGCTGCACAAAAGACAACTGCAAAAATCACAAACTCCGCAACAGTATCCACAGCTTTTAATGTTCCAGTGGCAAAAGATACAAAAGCAATGAAAGAACCAAGAATGCCTAAAACAGTAATTAGCTGGTTTCTTAATTCTCTGAGATCTTTTTCTTGTTTTTCTATTTGTAATTCATATTTTCTTTCTTGGGCTTCAACAGAGTTTTGTAATTTTTTTAATTTTTGATGCTCTAACTCTTGTTTTTTATAAACCAAAGAATCTTTTTTGTTAGTATCAATAATAAAATCTTCTTGATATTTTTGATTTTTCTTTTTTAACAAATCAACATTAACAGGATGTAACCCATAAGATAAAAAGAAAAAAATATCTTTTTCGGTTTCAATATTATTTTTATACATTACAATGTTTTCATCATTTGAAATTTCATCTATAAAATCTTCTTTCGTTCTTTTTATGCAATTTATTACACTATCATTTATTTCATAAAAACATTCCTGAAATGGCGGAAAGAAACGGAACTCTCCGATAGACCTACTACTCTTATCATTACAATAGTCATTAAATCTATTTATTATTTCTTTGTATTGTTCATAATAGAAACCCATAATTCTTTCTGATTTAAGAATCATATTATCATCAGCAACCTCTCTTATTTCTGATAGAAAAGCATTCGTTATTTTGTGAAAGAATTCTATGTAATATTGTAATACGGTCGGATTTATATCTATAAATTTCTTGTTAAATTCAGAATTATCCTTGTAATATTCAGAATTGATACTCTTAATAATATCATCTAAAAGTTTCTTTATTTTAGTTTGTGAATAGTCGTCAATGGTTAATATTTCCTTAATGTCCGTATTGAAGAGTCCCTCATCATCATAATTTCTGATTCTTTTTATGATAGGTTTAAAATTCCGGTAAGTTTCTATGGATGCACGAGAAGCTTCATTAAAATCAATAATATCTTGTTTTGTATTATTTTCTCCGTTGGAACAGTGGTTTTTACATTCAGATTTTCTTCTTTTACCATTACCACACCCATTACATTTATCGCCTTCAATTCTTGAATATTCAGTAAAGAGATCAAATGTTTCATCTATCAAAGGAAATTCGTTTTCACTATCACTTCTGTCTTTAAGTAAATAATTCAAATAGTTTCCTTTAGGGAGATGATTTAAAGATTTTGCATATTCATCCGTTGGATATTTTGATATTTTGTCTTTTTTAATTTCTCCCTTTACAAACTTTATACTTTCATATTCATCAATATTGCTCAAATACGATTTTAAGTTGTTACCTTCATCTATGTTATTTGAACCATAAAAAATAAAATCATACTGCTTATCAAATTTGTCTTTTCCTTCTTCCGAATCATAATGTTTTATCATCTGTTGAATAAGAATCTTAGATTTTATCTCCACGATACCCAAAATCACATTAAGTTCTTCTAATAACAAACTGGTTTTTCCTAATAATTCGTTTTGATAACAATACTTCCTTATTTCTTCATCTTTAATATCAAGTCCGTTGCGATCAAAATCAAATATTCTTTTTAATGAATTAAGAATTTCATACACAGAAAATAAATCATCAAAATTTTCTTTATTGAATTCATAATAATAATCAATACGTGTTAAATTAAAAATAGCCTTAATTGATCCTTCAAATAGATCTACTACCTCGTTATCTAAAAAAGTATTATCTGTGAAAATTTGATAAATGGTATCTATTCTTTCTTTTCTCTTACTGTTAATTATTTGAAAGTTAGCATTAATTTTAGTGGGGCTTAGTTTATGATCGATAGATTTGCAAATTTCAATACAATACCAAATTGAAGTAATAATGGATTTAATTAAATAGGAGTCGGAGAATTCAGAATAGAAAAATTCTTCAAATCCTGCCTTGCCTTGTCGTTCTATGGTGCTCCTTAAAATTGCTTTGATTTTGAAATTCTTATCAAGATCAATAGTTCTTTCAAAACCGGAAATTTCCTTCAAAACATCACTATAATTATCAAATAAACTATATTCGGCTTTTAGAATTGAAATGGTTAAATGATTGAACAATCTTAAAATAATAGCTTTCTTTCTAATATCCAATAGATAGTCTTTATCTTTATAGGCTAAAACTATTTTTAATAACTCATAATAATTTTTGTCCTCTTTTATTTCTTCTTTAACTTTTTCTATTTCTTCGTCGGCTACTTTTATTTTTCCCTCATCTATTTCAATTATTTTCTTAACTTTTTCAATTTCTTTGTTAATTTCTTCTTTATTTTCACTTGATCTAATTTGCTCTAATACAACTGTTCTGTTTTTATTAGAAGCTATTATGCCTTCTAAATCAATTTTTAATTTGCTGTTTCTTTCAAAAACTTTTTGAAATGCTCGGGCAATATCTTTATGCTCGCTTTTTGTTAAATCAGCACTACAAAAAATTAAAAAATCTTGGATTAACGGGAAGTAGGTGTCTTTATCTAATATGATGATTTTTTGCAGATATTTTATAAATTCTCCAATGTGAGAATTTCTCATATTTTTAGGCACCCAGTCTTCCGCTACATTTTGAGAGTTCACGGTTTATACTTTTTTATGTATAAAAACTTTGCAGAAAAAATCCATTGCTTCATTTATGCAATCCTGACTCATTCCAGCTTCTATTGGAAGTTTCCCATATTTATTTACTGTATAAAATTTATTCCAAAGGACTAATCTATGATTTAGTTTAATTAAATTATTGGCATCAAAATTGGAATACCCAAAATAGTTAGAAAATTCTTTGGTCAATTTATTTATTAAATAGGAATAACGCCTTGGAAGAGACTCCTCTCTATATTTCTCATAATCAGGAGCAAGTTGATGAAAATCAATATAGATTTTATCCAACAAGCAACAGAAATATAACATTTTCATGGTATATTTATTTCTTGATGCTCCTCCATAGTTTAAAACTTGCTCAAACTCTTGGTATCGCTTTATTTGTAGTTCATCACTATCTTTTAAGTACGATAGAGATTTCTCTGCTATTCTTTTATAAAATGTATCAGTATTCTGAGCATAATACAGACAGGGCTCATTTACACTGCCAAACGGATAGGCAAACCATTCGCCATCGAATATGCCAAACAAATAGGGATTAAAATGTGTGGAATTCATAGTTATTTCATCTTATAATTGATAAAAGCCACATATTATTTCTTTGTTAACCATAGGAGCAATGTGGGTTTCATTTTGGATTAAGCTCCTATTACTTTTTGCTAAGATCATGTTGTAATAACTATATTTGTTCTTTTTTTTTAAAAATTTCATCCAAGCACCAACTGTCCATCTGAAATTTAACCTATATTTCTCGAAACGGTATCGCCAATTTGTTAGTTTCAATATCTTCTAACTATTTATCTACAGAAACATTCCCCCTTAATCCTATTATTTGGTTTTGAGCGTGCAAATATAAACTTTTTTAAATCATTCAGGAAGAATATTTTTTTTAATAAAAAATCGGTTCAGGTTTTATTATTTTTGCCGAGCAAAATCAATTTTCAAAGTTATGCACAACCACTGGAACCCTTGGCACGGCTGCACCAAACTGAGCGCCGGCTGTAAACATTGCTATGTTTATCGGCAGGATGCCATGTATGGCTCGGAAATTAGCAGTAGCGAGGTGAAGAAAAATGCAGACTTTCAACTGCCCATAAAACGGAAACGGGATAAGAGTTATAAAGTTCTCTCAGGAGCCTTGCTTTATACTTGCATGACTTCCGATTTCTTTGTGGATAAGGCAGATGAGTGGCGCACAGAAGCTTGGGAAATGATCAAACTCCGAAGCGATGTGCAGTTCTTCATCTTCACCAAACGCATTGATCGCTTTCTTGTGGCGCTGCCCGACGATTGGGGCGACGGCTACGAAAATGTGATTATTGGCTGCACGGTGGAAAACCAAGCTATGGCAGATTACCGTCTGCCCATTTTCAACGCACTCCCCATAAAACACAAGGTGATTATTGTAGCCCCCATGTTGGAAAAAATGGATATCTCAGCCTATTTGAATGATGCGATTGAAGAAGTTGCCACCAGCGGCGAATCGGGCGTTGAAGCGCGTGTGTGCGACTACGACTGGATTTTAGATATCCGAAGGCAATGCATTGAAAAGGATATTCCCTTTTGTTTTCACCAAACAGGCGCTCACTTTCGAAAAGATGGCAAACGCTACCGGATTCGCCGCTATCACCAAATCTCTCAAGCCCACAAAGCCGGCATAGACTACAAAATCCACCGACTCAACAAAAAATAAAAAAGAGAGTAAAAAATTACCCTCTTAAATATATCA
>JGI24696J40584_12961694_pt1 | contig 37904 bp, 31 predicted proteins | sample TergutCo191P4_FD_40584 | JGI IMG/M metagenome (IMG submission 40584)
AGGGCCGACCTGAAGAACTGTGACTGGAATCATCACGCCTTCAGAGTCAAGGATTTGGGTCATACCAAGTTTGGTACCGAGTAAAGTTTTCATACTTCCCTTTTCCACTTAAAACGCCTGAGATTTCGCAGTATCGCCCTTTAACAGGGGACTTACGGACGTCTCAGGGACGTTGATTTGATATTTACATAAGGTATTGTAGCAAATTTTTTCATTCGACGCAAGGGGTTTTGTTGACTTTTGTCGATAAGTTTGCTATCATCCATATCAAGGTTCCTCGCGAAGTCATAGAGCTTCACCTGCGGGGATCTTTTTATTTGCTATGACGCGCAGGAAAAACCGACATGAATGATTTTTCTCCATTTCGTTTGTCCTCGCGAACATGTACAAAAAATTCACGACCGCTCATGGTTTTACCGTAAAATTCATGCCGAATTATATTTGGGTCATTTGGATCTTGGCTAGTGCACGGAACGAACTTAGTATTTCTCAGCAAGTCCACGGCGCAGTTGTAATACACCAAGCTGACATGGATATATTTTAATTAGTAAATCGCCACACCTTGACCGATGCCCTGTGACACATTAGCGGTTAGTTGAGCGATCGTCCAGTAGATTTCCGTGCCAGCAGGATCATTCAAATAAAAACCAGTTGGTTGTGACGGATCGCCTTTGACACCAATAACCAAGCGAGTATGTGTGCGCATTGGTACAATAATTTCCAATCCATCAAAAGTTCGCCAGTGCGCATCGCCGATTTTGATCGAAATTCCCCACAGAATCACCGGATTGCCGGCATAAATTTGCTGGGCTAGCCACTTGGGTGTAACATCATTTTGGACAACCGCTGGTCGACCAAGTTGTTCGCTGACCGCGGCGATCGGTTCACCAAATACACCGTATCCGGTCATTTTGGTTTGATCGCCGTTCTTGCTACCAACATACGTTTTGTGCGGATCGTCCCATTGCCATACACCGCTGATCATTTTTGCAGGTTGGTCATTGTACTTTAATAGTTCCAGGATTTCGAGATCGGTAGTTTTGATACCGCGATAAGCCAACGCCATACGGAGAGCGGCCGCTTCGCAACTTTGTTTGTAAACCTGCTGGTAAATTGGTACTTTAAGTTTAACAATACTGTCGGTGCTAAACGACGAATCGTTCAGGATGTTATCAATAGTATTCAAATTCTGTTCAGTTTTTTCCCTTTTCAATTCAACACTCGATTTCGGTGCAGTTTCGATCCTTTTGGCCTGATTCACTTTATTCATTTCAGTTTTTTCGATTGGAGTATCGTCAATTAAAAGTTTGACCACGGTTGCACCACCAACAATCATCAGTAGGCAAATTGTGGCAATGATTGCAATTCGCCTAGGAAGTTTTTTGGACACTTGTTCGTGATTTGATCTAAAGCGGCGTCGACCAATCGTCAAATCGGTCGATCTTGTCGGTTTTTTGGTTGTCCGACGACGTGATGTGCTGGTTTTAGTTGTGCGTTTTTTGACCATATATCGATTTTAACATGAAAGTTTTTATAGAACCACGCCAATAGGGGAAAAGTAACTTAGTATGGCCGCTAGAATTAGAATACCGATTTCGATACCGCGACCAATGCGGAATTTTTCAAAACAAGCGACGATTAGGCCGATGGCCAGGCCGACTGGCAACGCGTTAATATACCAGAGCGGCACACCTAGTCGAATCCAAATCAACCCTAACACAAAAAACAATGTGAATTTCAGGAAAAAATGACTATAGACGCGTTGATTTTTGTAAATTTCACGCACCGCGTTTTTGCGCGTTAGTTTGGTTTTACCTTTTACTTCGCGACGACGTCCGCGAGTGGTACGTTTCTTGAACCAGAGTTTTTGCCTGGATATACGTTTCATGGTTTAATTATAGCATGAACGTTATACCACAGTATCAGATTATGACAACGAAAACACAGTGTTGCTATTTCGATCGGCCCTTGGTTCTTGCGCATCGTAAAGATTCTTAAGAATTTCTTGATATGGCAGCCAGCTATTATATATTGCGTATCTGACCTCGCCATCTATATCGCAACCCTCATCGCCATCGCCAGGCTTAAACTCTCGACAGAGCGCTGGACGGTTTTCATAAATTTTGCAACCGATTTCTGGATCGTAATGCACACAGGGCCTCCAGTCGAAATCGTGTTCGTAATTCGCTCCTATGGTATACACAGTTGAAGAGCCGTCTCCGGTAGTGATAATGTGCACCTCCACAACATATTCACCGGTTGCTAATAGCTCTCGGATCTTATTCTCGGCCTCCGACAAAGACCCCCCCCCTGCATTTAGTTCCGAGAGATCTTCTGAATTATAAGTAAGCCCGCCACCACTAATAACACAACAACATTGGAGATAACCACACTTACCGCAACGTTTTTCGTCCACCCAGCTATTGCCGATTCGTTCTGCCATTTCCCGTCTTATTCTCTCGCTACAGTCATCTACATCCGAATTTCAGCGTCGACGCCGGCTGGTAACGATAAATTTTGCAACATATCGATGGTTTTTGGCGTAGCATTAACGATATCAATCAGGCGTTTATGAGTGCGCATTTCGAACGCTTCACCGCCCTTTTTATATACGTGGGGCGATTTAACCACTGTAAATGTGTTGCGCTTGACCGGCAAGGGTACTGGACCGATGACTGTCGAACCCGAACGAACCGCCGTATCAACGATGGTTTTGGCCGCAGCGTCGATGATTTTGTGATCGTACGCTTTTAATTTGATTCTGATTTTTGGTAAGGCTTGATCTGCCATTTCTCTCCTTCTCCCTTTTACAGGGGTGCCGCAATCTCTCCCGAGTTACCGGCACAATTAAAGTTATTCGAGTGTATAGTAGCAAATCAGACATTTCTAGTCAAGAGAGGATATCTTATTTCCCATAGCGATCAATTATGTCCGTGAGAACTGCATTAAAGAAACTCTGTGTAGCGAATTCAAGTTTAGCTCTTTGATGTTTTTGTATTGCTGCATTGCACTCCGGATTCTGAGGATCTGGACCGAGATTATGTTCTATAGCACAGTCTCTCCAGTTATTCGGATCAAAACCTTTGCAGTATGTGCAAGTGCTAATCACATCGGGATCTTGTGGTGGTTTCCAATCACCATTTTTATCAAGAAACCAACCAGCGCCGCTAGGATAAACACTGTCAGACTCTGCATTACATTTCATAATATACAGACTATATATATCTCGTAACAAAAATGCAAGCACAAGCGAAACCGCGCTCATAGTGAGCGCGGTTAAGGTTACCATTCTGCTACAAATGGAATTTATTTTACGATTTTGGTTACAACACCAGCACCAACAGTGCGGCCGCCTTCGCGGATAGCGAGGTTTAGACCCTGCTCCATGGCAATTGGCGCGTGCAACTTGACCTTGAACGTCACAGTATCACCTGGCATAACCATTTCTTTGTCGGCTGGTAATTCAACTTCGCCAGTAACATCCGTGGTGCGGAAATAGAATTGAGGTTTGTAACCCTTGGTGAATGGTGTGTGACGACCACCTTCTTCTTTGCTCAGGATGTAAACTTCAGCTTCGAATTCAGTGTGCGGGGTGATTGAACCTGGTTTGGCCACTACTTGACCACGCTCAATGTCAGTGCGCTCAATACCGCGAAGTAGGATACCAGCGTTGTCGCCAGCTTGACCCTGATCGAGGGTTTTCTTGAACGCTTCGATACCAGTTACGACCGATTTTTGAGTTGGGCGGATACCGACGATTTCAACTTCGTCGTTAATCTTGACAATACCGAGCTCAATACGACCGGTGGCAACTGTACCGCGACCCTTGATCGAAAAAACGTCTTCGATTGGCATCAGGAACGGTTTGTCGAGATCGCGCGTCGGTTCGGGAAAATATTCATCCATCGCTTCGACGAGTTTCATGACTGCTTCTTCGTTCTCAGCATCACCTTCGAGAGCTTTGAGCGCAGAACCCTTGACAATCGGGGCATCTTTGTCGAAACCATTCTTAGCGAGTAGGTCGCGAATATCTTCTTCGACCAATTCAACCAAATCAGCGTCAGCCTGATCCATCTTGTTAAGAAAAACCAAGATTTTCGGCACACCAACCTGTTTCGCCAGCAACACGTGTTCGCGAGTTTGCGGCATCGGACCGTCGGCGGCGGAGACCACCAAAATTGCACCGTCAACCTGAGCGGCACCAGTGATCATGTTCTTGACATAGTCAGCGTGACCCGGCATGTCGACGTGCGCATAGTGACGCTTGGGCGATTCGTACTCTTGGTGCGAAGTCGCGATGGTGATACCGCGCTGTTTTTCTTCGGGCGCGTTATCGATTTGGTCATAGGCGACCGGTTTGTTGACATCGCTTGGCAATTTCTTTGCCAGCACAGCCGTGATGGCTGCTGTCAAGGTGGTTTTACCGTGGTCAACGTGGCCCATTGTACCAACATTGACGTGCGGTTTGCTGCGTGAAAATGTTGCCATTTTTACTCCTTCTGCGCTTCGCTTATGAGACAAAACCGCAATGGTTTTTTCTCATCGCGCCGGGACGAAAAGTGTGATTTTCGTCTCGGGCTGCTCTTTTTCCCTTGCAAGAGTTTTTGCCTTACTAAGCTAAGAACGCATTACATTAAATTAACATTACTGCGCGCGATGCGGTTTTTAAACCAGAGAGATCTAGCGGCAACTCTTTGTTGCTCAAGACTCCCGCCGCGCGGCGCTTGATTCTATTGTAGCGAACTTTTATTTTGAGCGCAAGAGCGGAAAATTGGAATTTGAAATTATAAACTGGAATTAGAACACTCGCCATCGCGAGCTCGCCGATGTGCGCGGTGTCTGATGTAGATAATAGCAGCGACAACCACCACTGGCGCCCAGAACACGTTGATCACTGGCACGGCATAACCACCGATATAGACCAAGAAACCAGTGCCCGGCACACCAATTGTGTCATAATCAACAACGAGCGTAGCTCTGGCGACATCGTCAATTTCGGTCCCGGTGTGAATAGCGGTCAAGATATATCTGCCCACACCACCAACCAGAGTAACTTCTGGATATAAATCTTCGACGGCCGCGTGGGTTTTATGATATTCGTACAGAATATTACCATTATGGTCGATGATTTTTATATCGCCAATACCAACCACCCGCAGATATAGTTTAACGCGACTGGATCTGGTGAGGTGTGATCCTAAATCCTCAGATCCAACCCCGCTAAACTTGACTATGTCGATAACTCCCGGGGAAGTAACTTGGATTAAATCAGTTCCCGAAATCGCGTTCGCGGTTGTGTTGATACCAGGCGTCGCAAAGATTGGTAATAATACGATCGCAATAATAGTCAGTAATCGACAGGCGGATTTCATTGTTTTGCTCGCTTTTTCTTTAATTTAACAAGAACAACGAGAAGTAAAATAATCGCGATAATAACAAAAACACTTAAAACAATTAACCAAATTGGACAGATTAACACTAATCTTTTATACTCAACAACTCTGCCCAATAGTTCGGTACGGTGCGTGAAATGAAACAAACCCACAAGTGGTGGATCTTTCCATTTAAGAGTGCTAGTGTACTCAGTTTCTGGTAACAAAAAAGCTTTGATGGGTTTTTCGGAGTGATAGATTTCTGCCCCACCAAAGAAATTACTAACGATTAACTCAGTTTCTCCCGTCCAGTCAGTGTTACCTGAATTCTTATACGTCAACAAAGTTTCAATGGGACCACCCGTATAGTATCCATTAATCTTGTTTTTTACAATTTCCCCCTCGTTGCGAGTATCACCAGCAATCGTAGCAAGAAACAACGAAGCGACCGATTGCACAGAACCAACTCCACTAGTAGCCTCTGGCGCAGTACTAGCAATGATAGCCATATATTGCCCACCAGCAGGTACGTCAGTTGGCACCGTAATGTGGTAATGCACTTCTTTGGTTTCAGCGGATTTAAGCACGAACTCGGTCTCGTCAATAACCGTCCAACGATTTATTTGTGTGTAAATAGTTTCCTTTTGGAAGTTATTTTCATAATTAGTATCGACCGAAAATGGCACGGCTGACATCCGAACAGCATAATTGACTGAACCATCGTTGATAACTTCGAGCGTACCGTCATAGGTCTTGCCGGGTTCCAACTCTACACTACCGCTCGCCGGATAGCGCGCAGGTATAAGTGTGAGACTGGAACCCGCCGACAGCTCGCCCAACGCTGTGACGCTATGGGTAGAAACCAAATTTCCACCCAGCACTAATCCAACCACCAAGATTAATGCGACAAGACTAAACTTCTTTTGTGATATCATTTATCCTCCAAAACTGCCCGTTAAGGGTTAAGGGTAACACTAGCAGTGTAAAGAACATAATTAGCATAATCCAACCCACCATCCAGAGCATAAGTCGTACGAGCACCATACGATACATTCACGCCCGTAAAACCAGCCACGCCAGTTGGGCTAATCAAAGCAATGGCACTGCCAAATGCCGGAACTGCGGAATATGAACCAACAGCTGATCCGCCAACAGCGTATTTTTCGTAACCCCACTCACCACCAGTCGCCGTACCTGCACCAGTCAAAGTAGCATTACTAGCTGGTGCTAGAAACGTAAGAGACGCAGCATTAACCAGATTTTGACTATTGTTACAACCAGGAACAGCCAAATAGGCACCGCTAGTCGTAGCATTACACATTTGCACAGTCAAAGTATATCCATCCGGATTATTACTTTTAACTATCAGCCCAGTACCAGCGGTCACAACAGTGTTAGTTGTCGCCGTCATCCCACTGGCCAGAGTTTTGGCCGTAGTAATATCCGCCAGACCATTAATGTCCAGTGTATCAATTTGCGTACCACCCAGAATATCCAGCGTAATAGCGCTAGTAGTACTAATCTTGACAAGCTCCGTACCGCCCACAATGCCGCTGGCGGTGTTAGTGTCACCCACCCCACCATCAGTAATAGCAGAAATTGGAGTAGTTACTGCGCCAAATAACACTAGCAGCAACAAACCCGCTGCGACGCCTATTGTTATATTTCGTATTTTCATAATTTTCCCTCCGATTAAGATTTATAATTTAAAGTGTTTTTTCAGGATTCTTTCGTTCTTATTGCATCATGGCGGCCCCTCTCTAGCTTTCAATAGATAATTCATTTTAGCCCCCTCCCGAATTAAGATTGATACTCAAAGTGTAAGTGATGCTGCCCTGGTAAAGACAAACTGGTAAATTCCAACTGCCACGCGCGCCAAACCAAATTTTGTGATAATCAAAATTAGCCCCACTGTTAGCCGAAGGATTATTAGTCGTAAAAATAGAAGTATCAGTGGTCGGTATCCCAAGCCAAGCGTTAGTGGCGGCCGAGGTGCCAATTTGATAACCCCAACTACCATTGTCCAACGTATTACTAGTGGTGGCCGAATAGTATGATGCGTTATCTGTGGAACAATAAACCTTGTTGTCGCCACCCGTAGCAGCAAAATCCAGCGAATATCCGTCTCCCCAAGTGGTACGAGCACCCAACGTCAAATCAACCTGACCAGTGCTGTTGGGCGCGAGATTGATAGTGGGAGAGGAAACGGACAGAGTCAACTCGATACCGTAATAACTAAAAGCGTCAATCAGAGTATCATTCTCGAGACCATTATCAACCACCAAATCAACCAAATCAACCACATGAGCACCAGTAGTACAAGTGATAATCGTATCAGTTAGATCACTCGCGCTCGCCACCAAGCACGGCGCGCCGCCCAAAGTAACCCCCAAACTAATAAACGCAGTTGCCGCGGTCGCATTGGCTGGTATAAAACTCTCACCAGAAATAGTTACGATCGTACCGCCATCTGTTGTTCCGCGATTTGGGCTGATTGACGAAATGGACATATGATTAATAAACGTAAAACCATTAGTGATAGTGTTAGTAATACCAAACTGTTCTACATCAACATCAACCACGCCAACTGCATGCGCGGGGGTCGTAACTCGAATCTGCGTAGGACTCAACACTACGACGTTAGTAGCGGAAATTCCATCAAAAGTCACCGTAGCGGGTGCGTAAACATCAAAACCAGCACCATTAATAACAACCGAATCACCACCCGAAATATACCCACGATCCGGACTGAGACCACTGGTAGCTCCTTGGAAAGTATAAGTAAATGCGCCCGGCGCGTTGCGACTCAGCGTGGCCGCGTAATTATCTTGCAACACTAATATATCCACCGCACCAGGCGCATGCGCTGGCGTTGTTGCTGTAATCGTCGTGCTGTTTACAACCACAATATTCGTGGCCGCTATCCCACCGAAAAAGATTTTCGTGTTACCACTTAAGAGGAAATTATTCCCCTTAATAGTAACACTAACTCCACCCACACTTAGCCCACTACTGGGTGATATCGAAAGTAATACATCCTCGTATAGATACCCACTAGTGATAGCACCAGTGATTGGGTCGATTGAACCACGATAAGTATAATCCGATTCACCATTATCGACAAAAATATCCGAAATCCCACCAGTGTGACTGGCGGTGGTACAAACAATAGTTGTGTTCGTAATATCACTAGCGCTGGCGATATTACAAATCGATCCGCCAATCGTGACCACATAACTTTGCCAATAACCCGTCGCATCAACAGTACTAGCTTGGAAAAAGTTACTACCAGTGATAGTAACAACTTGCCCACCAGCGATTGGACCGCGAATCGGTGAAATTGTATCAACCACCATTGGATTACCATAGTAATAATCGCTCGCGTCCAGTGTTCCCGGTGTAGCTTGAACCCCATTCGCAAAAACTTCAACATCCACTCGACCCTCACCATTCCCACCCAGATTACTCGGTGGGACAACACAACTAATTTTCGTTTCACTAACTAATGTGGGATTCGAACATACTTGTCCACCCACCGTCACATTCAACGTTACTGGTACTTCCAATTCATTCGTTAATGTCGTTCCTGATGGCGAAAAAGTACCAAAACCCGCGTTTTCGATAAATTCACCCGTTACCATATCATAAAAACCATAAACTCCGTCAGTTTCTCTTTGAGCTGGTCGATAATCACGAACCAACACTCGACTACTACCACAAAGAGCATTATTGATCTGATAAACAGTTCCGGGAGGTACAGCCCAGTTATTCGAAGAATCTTTATAATTCGGATCTTTACAAATCTGAGCACCATAAACCACACCCTTGAAACTACTGTATTTGGTTGCTCCGTTCGTCCCATACGCCCCACCGTGACTGAGTGAACCGATCAACATTTCCACTGGATTATTCATACTCACAAATGCCACGTTGGCCAAATTAGCTTTAAGTGTTCCGTTCGAATTATAAAGAATAGTTGAACCATTATCCTTAACCACTGAAAAACGATCCACCGTGCCAAAATTAGATATCGCATAAGTAGTTCCACTAGCACTGTTATAATCAGAACGCATATTACCACTAGTACAAGCCCAAATATTGAACGCATTACCACTACTAGTGTCACGAGCACCAAGCATACCCATATTATGGGTGGTTGGAGTACTACAAGCCGTTATATTGTATTTGAAATCCATCACGAACTTCGTACTACCAATTTGACTAAAACCAGTTTCCAACCAAGAATCACCATCAAAAACAATTCCTTCGACGGACATGTATTGTTCGGGTGGTGTCGAATAAACACCACCATCGATTTCAATCGTATTTCCACCCGTGACGGGTCCGAATTTTGGATAAATACTATTCAGACGTAACGCATATTCAAAACCATTATTAACCGTGAATTGATTAATATTATCGATATAAACAGTAACATTCTTTTTACCCAAAGAAAGTCCCGACGGAGTATGACAAGTTAATTCTGTATCACTAACCACGTCAACACCAGTACAGGGTCGTCCATCGATTAGAACTTGAGTTTGAGTATCCGGCGAAACCCCACCGGGGATAGTCGCATCGATCGTGAATGTGCCACTAACAGTTGTACCACCAGTAATCGTACCACTACCGACGTTCCCGTGGAATTGACGAGTAGCCAGGTCGACCACACCATACTCGCCAGTTGAGGTTTTTCTAACTGGAACGAAATTATGGTCAATTAGTGTTCCCGAATAAGTTCGCATTTGATAAAATGTCCCCCGATAATATCCAGCCGGACTAGCTGAACGACCAATCCAGATATTAGCGGATACAGTGGGCGCAGTGCCAAAAGCCGCCCCCATTGATCCGTTAACGTGGAAACTTCTAGCCCAGTCGAGCGTCATATCATTCTTGACCCCAACATTAACCAGTGCCGTCAGTGCTGTAGAAGCGGTAGCGCCAGCATAAGCAGTATAAGCGCCACTTGCACCCGCCACTCTAGCAAAACCAAATCTTTGACTTCCCGAACTATCAGAATTACCAAAAACAACATTATCCGTCGAAGTATTAGAAGTATCCATCAAAAAACGCGCATTAATCGAATGATTTAGTTGACTAACTCCTGTATCAATATACGATGCTCCATCAAATATCAGCGCTTCCACACGTTCATAATCACCCTTGAACCCACTACCAGTTACTGTAATAACCGTACCCCCCGCAATCGAACCGTTGTTGGGACTAATATTCGTTACCGTCAGTGCGACAGCCTGAACACTAAGCGGCGCCCTAAGACCCAAAAAAATCAACGAAAATACCACGATGGCGAACACAAAAAATACTCGACGCAAAAAATTGTCTTTGCCAATTTGAAAACGTCTAGACCTTGCAGCAGTCTTCCTGAAACACTTGTTGGCCATCGTTAATTATTTTAGCATTAACGTAGTAAACCCACAAATCACGAACAAACAATAAGATACGGAAAATCTACTTCTCAAACAACCCATCATGTCGGCGGTTGTTGTAGATCATCGTTGGGATTTTTTTAGTTCTGATTTTGTTATCAACGATATCGCGATTTTTATTAACGATTTTTTTCACCTGATTCGAATCGACCAATTTAATAATTTCCACTACTTCTTGGTCAGTATAACCAAAATCAGTTAACCAATCATTCAAAACCTTGCGCGCCGTCGCATCCGTATAAGTATAATTAAAAGCGTTTTGGAAATTATCACCGTCGGTCGTGTTGCCGGTAAATATGCGATCAATAATCAACCAATCAACTGGTCGTATTGCACTATCCAACGGATTCAGCAATCGCGCCGCTTCAATGTAACGACTGATCAAATGAGAATTAGCAAAACGATCGCGAATCGGATAAACTAACATCGCTACGTTATATTTATCCATAAAACCGCTTTCTTTCTGAGCAATATAAGAGCGTCGACAAATGATGCATCCTGGGTCCATAACATCGAGCGCTATGGGTTTACTAGCGTCGTATTTGTTGAAATATGAGGGATTTTCAGGAAGAAAATCGCGTGCATCCCAAGTTCTCATGCGCGTTGGAATAGCCGCGATAGCTCCACCAAATTCAATGAACCAATTACCTGTCCATTGAAACGGATTTTCGAAGAAACTAATTGGCTGACTATCGATGCTACAGGATTCGCTGGTACTTAGGGCGCAGGCGCTCGGTTGCGACGGATTGCAAGTATCATAAACATACAGCGATATCAACGATTTTACGCCAACTAGTAGCGACCAAATCGTGATAAAGATTATCAACACCGAGACGATTTCAATAATGGCCGACAGGGGTTTAACCCAAGTTGGATGTTTGATAACAACTTTGCGGAGAATTGAATTTTTAACATCATCCTTGAACGTTGAATCGCATTTTCGAAACGTCGCTCGACGCGACACACAGTACGTAGATTTCTTGAACAATTTCCAAATACTGTCCGCAGCTTTTTTGTTAAAAATACGAATAATCGGCAGCGACAAAACACAGATTGCTAGGACTATAAAAGCAGCAATACAAACCATAACTTTAAAAGTATATCACATTACTCAACTAGAATGGTACGCCCGACAGGATTCAAACCTGCGACCTTTGGTACCGGAAACCAACGCTCTATTCAGCTGAGCTACGGGCGCGCATTAGTCATTATACAACGTCATTAAATTCTGTGGAAAAATTTAACATAATTTCTGTGGAAAGGTTGATTTTGACTCGTTTTCGTCCTTGCAAATTAAAAGCGTTATTGATAAAATTAGTGAACGGGATAAGTGTAAGGCGAGAGGGTAAGAATATATTAATGAAATTACGCCACGTGTGTTTTGGTATCATGAAAGGTCCAGGACACATCCGGCGAAAATATCTCGGTGTTTTTGTTGTTGCCAATCGGGGTCGTGCTCGATGGAGACGACGTCCTGATATTGCGGGATGGCTAAAGCGCAAATGGCGAGAGTGTTCTGCTCGTTTTGCTGCTGCTGGTCCTTTAGTTGTTGTTGCGGTTGTAGGTATTTTTGTTTTTGTCGCTAATGCTGCTGTGGGTGATATATCGTTATCCCCACCGACTGGTCCGGCGACTGGTGGTACTATCGTCACTATGACTTCGGGAGCTGGTGGTTCGGCTGTTTGGTCCAATCAGGTTATTAATTTTCCATTTGGCGGTTCGGCTGGGACGACTGGTATGGAACAGACTTTTACAGCACCAGTAGCGGGACTTTATAAATTAGAAGTTTGGGGTGCTCAGGGGGGTAATGCTCCAACTGGTGGTCAGGGGGGTAAGGGTGGTTATAGTACTGTAACAGTTCAACTAAATGCTGGACAAATCATTTATATTTCTTCGGGGGGTCAGGGTGGAGCTGCGAACGCGAGTACTGGAATTGGTGGGTGGAATGGTGGTGGTGGGACGAACAATAACACTGGTGGTGGGGGTGGTGGTGCTAGTCACATTTCACTCTCGAGCGGATTACTTAGTAACGCAACTGTACGTACGAATTTATTAGTCGCAGCTGGTGGTGGGGGTGGTACGCAAAACAATGGTAACGCGGGTTGTCATGGTGGTTGGGGTGGTGGTACTACTGGTGGATCATCACAATCCAATGTTGGTGGTGCTGGTGCGTGTACGGGAAATGGTGCTAGTGGTGGTACTCAAACTGCTGGGGGTACTACTTTGGCTAGTCAAGGTGCAAGTGGTTCAGCTGGTCAGGGTGCTACTAGTACACAACAGGGAGGATCTATTTATGCGGGTGGTGGAGGAGGTGGTTATTTCGGTGGTGGTGCTGCTAATGGAACTGGTGGTGGAGGAGGTGGTGGATCGGGTTGGTTACGCACAGCGGCGCTCAATAGTGTTGCGATCACAAATAGTAGTACGATAGCTGGTAACTCAACTATTACTGAACCGAACGGTACAACAGCGACCGGTCATACTGGTGCTGGTTACGCTCGGGTGACGATTCTGTCAGCGGGTCTCTTCGTTAAACCAACTGTTCAGTTTGGCTCAGTGACAATTGCTGATGCTAACGTGACTTGGTGTAATTATAACGGGTCGACTTGTACGAATGGTGGTGCACCGAATACTGTAACATTTATCACGCCGGCACGCGGTTCGTTGCCGGCCACTAATAATGTTTGGTTGACTTTTGATCCTAGTAAAACTGGTGAGTTTACTTATTATACGCCAGCAACTTCTTATACTCATTTATGTTTAGCCGCTAACGGCGTTGATTGGGTTAGTCAGCGTAGTATCGCGGCTAATACAGCGACCATCTGTCGTATCGTTCTTAATAATGCGTTTAGTGGCACGATTAGTTTAGCTGATAGTTATGCTAGTAACATTAATCCTAGTTTGTCGGGTAGTTTTGCGAGTGCGGATTCACGTTTTAACGCGGGTACAGCGACATTTACGGTTGATTATACGGATACTTATAATTCGACTGGTCAAACATTAACGTATACTTATACTTCGCCAGCGTGGAATACGTTAATCAGTAATTGGAATCCTGATGGTAGTAATCAGGTTAATTTGATGAGACCGACCCTAACGGCCACTGCGGTATCCAATAGTGGTGTGCCGGATATTGTGCTGGCGGGTGATAATTTAGTTTTGAGTATTTTAGCGGAATCATACAAAATTATTCCACCGGATCGTTTTTCCGAATTATCTGAATCGATGTTATCAATTACAACTTATGGGGCGATTTATAATGGAACTATTACTATTTCAGAAGATTTATCAAATAGTGATTGTGCGGGGGGTAGTTCAGTTCCGTGTTTGTCGGGTGTGTTTAATTCGACCACGATTAATTTTGGTAGTTTGGGGTTGAATGGTGCTGATTATACGGGTTTACGTTATACTCCAAAAACGACCGCGGTGTCGCCAAATTACATTATTATCAAAGGTAGTAGTGCTGGTCCGAATATTACGAATGATTCAATAAATATTCACGTTATTCCAAAAGTTATGTTGATCACTGGTCCGTTAGAGATTTCGCGTGGTGAGACACATGAATACACAGTAACTGTGTATTCTCCTGATTTTAATATTTTAACGTTGGATGATTTTTTGAACGGGACGGGAATTTTGGCCGGTGGTGTGTTTTCTGATACTTCAGCGACTAATGGTTATCCGGGCGGAACTTTTTCGGGTGGTAAATATTATGATGTAAGTAGTTGTACGATTGGGACGCTAAGTACGAGTGCTTGTGTGCGTACTTTTACCTATACAGCGCCGAGTAATCTGGTAAATACTTCATCGTATATTCGTTTGGATATTAATGCCGAAACTGGTGATTTTGCATTTTTGAATGTTGATGTGGTTGCGGATGCGTTGACGTTTGCTTGTAGCGCAAGTAATCCAACTTGTACGATTGCATATGTTGGTGAATCGCAGATTTATGATGTGCGTCCAAACGGTGTATTTACTGGGTCGACCGTATTATCATCACCAGATGCAAGTTCGAGTTTTGGTTCTAGTAGTACAATCTCGTGGTCAAATAGTTCTGGTGCTTCTGGAGTTAGTTATACCCCGGGTGCTCCTGGGCGGTATGTGTTGAGTGCAAATGTAACTAGTAGTCCAGATCCAAATATGAATGGAAAAACTTTTTATAGTAATTCAACTGATTCATTGAATGATTATATTTGGGTAATCGCGAATAAAACAACATTCTTTACGGGGGATGATACTATTCCAAATGGTGGTAGTGGTACTTATACTTTAGCGCTCAATGGTCCTTTTGTTGGAACAGTTATTCTATCCGATAATGATACAGTAAATGGTATACCTCAGGGTGGAACATTTGATAATGGTGGTATTTGTGATTTTACATTTTCAAATTATAGTCCTTCGACTAATACTTCGACTTGTACATTTACCTATACACCAACTATCGCAGCAGAAGAACGTACGATTACACTAGCACCGGGATTTCCGCCCGAATTTGCGCGTCCGATGGATATTGATCCGATTGATATTACGGTTTATGGTTTTCCGGATATTCGATTTATTAATCCGATCGAAGGTCCATCGATCGGTGATAACACAGTTTGGATCACTGGGGCGGGGTTAAAGGGTGTTTCGTTTATCACTTTTGGTGGAGAAATTGATGGAATAACAAATGAAGTGATGGGTGGATCACCGTGCACAAATCTACACATTATCAGTGATACGATCGTAACGTGTAACGCACCAGCACACGTGGCGGGTCAGGTGAATGTGTTTGCGAATAATATTATCCCACCGGATGATATTGATAATACTGATCCGAATAATCCGATCATAACACCCCGCGATCCGGTGCAGTACACATATTTTGAAGTAGCGGAAGATTTTGTTAATGAATGTTACGTGGGGGGTGTTTGGACGACTGAACCACGAGTTGCACCGGGTACGACGGTTAATTGTCGAGTAGTTTTGGATGGTCGTTGGAATGGTCCTGTACAATTATCTGATGATTGGCACGATACGATTGATCCAGGATTAAAGGGTACTTTTACATCGAGTGATTCGCGATTTAATTCTAGTACAAGTACGTTTTCTGTAACATACACAGATACGGTTGATAGTACGGGTCAAACTTTGAATTATACTTGGACATCACCCAGTTGGAATACACTAAAAAGTTATTGGATATCCGATGGAAGTAACGAGGATGATTTGTGGTGGCCACTGATTAATGTGGAAATTCCGATTGATGAATATGAATCGATTTATCTAACTTCGTCTGGTGACGATGTGGTTTTTGGTATGTTAGCCCAAGAATACTTTATGGAACTAAATGGGGTTTTTCCGTTCTTTTGCACGGGTTGTGAAATCGCATTTAACCTATCAACCTATGGCGCACCATACGAAGGGACCATTGCTTTATCGGAAAATCTGAGTAGTAGTGATAATTCATCAGGTACACCCGGTGTGTTTGGTGCTGAGGGGGTTTTTGGAAATAACGTAATTCACTTTTCGGGTAGTGATGGTGCAGTTTCAGGTTTTGGTTTTGTTCCAAATACAACAGCCACGGGTAGTAACTTTATTCGAATTTGTGGTACAAGTAGCACTCCATCTATTTCTGATAGTTGTTTTGATATTTCGCCGATTATTGATGCGGGGATAAAAATCACCCCAGCGCCGAATTCAACATCGTTAGCGCGTGGGGGCACAGGAACTTACACACTTGAAATTACGATTGGTCCAACTTGGGGTGGTACGATTCAATTATCTGATGTGTTCAATATTGGAGGATCAGGTAACGGAGTGTTCGCTGATGTAACGACGGGTCCAAATCCAGTAGGAACTTTTAATCCTAGTACAAATACTTATACGTTTTCGTCGGGTGAAACATACATTCGTACTTTTACTTATACTTTGCGTGATGATAGTGTGAGCGGACCACTTTTCCCATCATATATTATGCAATTAACCGCTGAATCAAATAGTCCAAATAATCATGCGTATACGAATGTTTATGTTGATGCAAATCGGATTATGACAAAGTGTAGTTTGAGTTATCCAAATTGTACGATTGCTTATGTTGGAGTTTTGCAGGATTATGCGCTCCAACCCAACGGTATGTTGGTTGGTACGGGTAGTGTGAGTGCTAGTGACGCTGGGCTACTTGGCACTGCTACTTGGTCAGCGGCAGCACCCTTCACTATGTCATATACCCCAACCGCGCCAGGTCGACAAATAATTACTACCACAATCACGAATAGTGTTAATTCTGGTTTAATTGGAAAAAGTTTTCAATCTACTGCGAGCGATTCATTAAATGATCATATTTGGGTGATGGCGAATCAAATGACGATTACTGGACCAAGTTATCTACGTTATGGAGTAACTGGAACTTTTACACTAACAATGAATGGTCCATTTATCGGAACTATTGATTTATCTGATTTATTAGGTGGGAGTCCAGCGGGTGGTGTTTTCTCGCCGGATGATCTTTGTACTTTTGACCTACTCGATTACGATTTTGCGACTAATACAACTTCTTGTAACTTTGATTATACCCCGGATCTATTCGAGTATATGACTAACGTAGTATTATCACCATCAACTAATAGTTACATCGGTCCGATGAGCGGCACATCACTATCAGTCACGATCTATGGACGACCAATTATCGACACAGTTTCACCGGATTCTGGACCAACTATCGGGGGGATTGGTTTTGATATTAGTCACGATCCAAACGGTATCATCATAGTTTCGGGCACAAATCTAGCAACTGGTAGCGCACTCAACTTTGATAGTTTGTTTATGGGAAATATCCCAGTTAATCTAAGTAGTATCAATATCATCGATGATGATAATATCTCATTTGTCCCACCCCCCAATGCGGCTGGGGGTGTCGATGTGACTGTGGGTGTTGGACCTAGGATCTATCATCATCCCGATTATTATACTTATATTCCAGAACTCATCAGTATCAACCCGACCCTGGGTCCAACGACGGGGGGTCAGGGTTTTGGAGTTAGCTATGATCCGAACGGTGTAGTAACAATTACCGGAAATGATATAACGGGTGCATCCAGATATTCGGATGGTACAAATCAGTATTATGGTTTAGGTTGGTTGGATTTTAACGGATCACAGTATATTGATACTAACGTTAATCAACTAGGTAACACTACTATGACACTCGATGCAACGCGCAACAGTGGTCAATACGTCGCAGGAGTATTAGTCGCCGGTGATTATTATGTAATTACACTACCAACCAGCGGATTTATGTTACCAACCGCGAATTATGGAAACGCTAACGCCACCGCTGGCGGTGCTATGAACTCTGGAGATCGAATATCAGCAACACTCAGCGCTGATGGTACCAAAGCTATGTTTACGGTTAGTCTAAACGGTGGATCAAACAACTTTAACCAGATTGTTCCTGGAACTCTACCTCATACCCCGTACAATATCTATTTGGGTAGTGCGAATAATGGTGCCGGTATAGCCGGAGGGATGATCGGCAAAGTTTATAGTTTTAGCATCGACAAAGATAGTGATGCTGATGATCGTAATCTAGTACCAGTTTGCACAATGGATGGATTAACGGGTGGTATGTTTGATACTTTGCACAATGTTTTTTACCCATCCAATGGTGCACCGTTTAGTTGTGATAATTCTAGTATCACCCCGCCCACAGTTCATTTTGACAATACCAAAGTGTCAGCTAGTAACATTGTTGTTGTGGATCTCAACACTATTAAAGTTATTCCGCCAGCGCATGACGAAGGACTGGTCGATGTTGTTGTAACGGTTAATGATCTTGTACTAACTTTAACAGACGCTTACACTTATCGTATGCCACTAACAATCTACACTGTTTATCCGCCAACTGGTTCAATCGATGGTGGTGATGTTATCACAATTACTGGTCATAATTTTATTTCATTTGAAGGACCACCTTCGCTAGCTTTACCAATTTCTGTTACATTAGACATTGAGGGCGTTTCGGCTGTTTGTGTGATCGCGAACGTAGCAACTGATGTGACAAACGATAGTATAATTTGTACTACCGCCGCTCATGATCCTGGTCTAGTATCCGTTACGGTGAATAATAGTGTCGAGATTGATACGATGGCGGCTACAATCGATCCTGGCGGCAGCAATATGCCTGTTCTGAATAAACAGGGTCGCTCTATTGGTGGATTTCTTTATATGGACGATATTTTCCTGCAAATTGATGCTTCCGCTAGTTCAGTAGTTCTCAATATAGCTCCAACTTCGCCGTTTGATCAAGATTATGTATCTGTTGGGGTCACCACCAATAATCCTAGTGGTTATAGTTTATATATCGAGAGTTCAGGCGCTAATTTGATTTGTGCAACAAACTCTTCGTTAGTTATTCCGCCAACTATTGGTAATGCCATCGATGCTAAAACGTGGGGTTTTCAAGTTGGTGCATCCACCACTTCAACTGGTTGGGCTTCCACCCCAACTACTCCAACATTGATCGCTGCGAATTCAGGTCCTACATTCGCTCCATCAACGTCACCTACAGCTGAGAATACTCAAGTAAATTTCGCTGTTCGAGACGGTCAGCCCCCACTTACCCCTTGTTCAGTGTATAAGCAAGTTGTTACATATTCTGCAATAACTAATTAGATAAAAGTTATTTTTATTCTTCCAGTTTTTTTCTTTGATTCTGTTTTTTTCTGTCCATTTTTTTGATCGTTGCGTTTTTTGAGAATAATTACAGTTACGATGGTTACAAACAATAGTAAAACTCCGGTGCTTAGTAGTAGGTCAGTGATCGCAAACGTTAACCCGCCGATTCTCAGCACACCAGTATTTGGTGGTTCAACACCTTCTGGCCAATAATGAACAATCCATTCAACACTAATAGTTCGCCCATTCAGACCCGTAACTATCAGTTTAATAATGTTACGACCAACATGTAAACCTGGTACACCATTATTTGCGGCGTCAACTAGGTATGTCGCGTAACCTGTTCCTGAATCAATTGGTAGGGGTACACCATCATAGATAATACTAACGTTACCGTTGTTATCAGTTACTAATAGTTGTATCCTATTCGCATTATCAGCGTTCAGTTTAACGTGTAATGGTAAATCACTATCTTTCGCTACTTGGTCTGTCACGCCATTCACATATGGCAGACTGTTACCACTGTTATTAGTTAATTTATAGTCAATAATTCTCGGATCTGGTCGATCGGGTAGAACATAATTAATAATAATTTGTCGATGAATGTCTTGCGCTGGACTATGAATCGCACTCTTGACATAAATATCCAAAATATTTTGTCCGAGTTGAAGATAACTGGATAATCCACTACTCGGTAATATTTCAAACATCTGACCAATCGCGTCATAAGCCGCATCACCACTAGAGAATAGTTGATTAAATAATTCGAAACCAAGTGGTGCGGGATAGGCGCTATTAGTCAACGTTACTACTAATTGCGCAGTGCCCTTGACGGTAGTGTTAATTGTGACGTTCGTGTCATTGATATCAAACTCACCACTACTATTTGGTAGAATCGGTTGACCGCTCTGATCGTTGATAAGTTCATCAATCAAATCAGTGCAGACGGTATCGCAGGTTACTGTTACACTAACTGTAGTTGTACCTAACACATCCGGATCGCGCATTATCATCACTATTTTGAAAATAATCGCTCCCACCACCACCAACCCAGCCGCTATACCGGCTACCCAGAGTTTGATTTTCGCTTGTTTGGTTTTCGATTTCTTCATCAGGTCGTCTTTACTTAAAAATATCTATAATCGTTTTATCATCTTGTTGTATGATTTGTCAACTTTCTCTCAGTTCTCAGACTTTCTTACTTTTACCACTTTTGTTTTTACGAATCTTGACATAAATCCACAGTGTTAGTGATAGAATTATCACAATAATTGCTACTATTAGCGCCAATGGTATAACTAAAACTGTTTTAGTCAGCATGATAGTTTCATCCAAAATCGTTACTTCAACTGTTACTTTGAAAAGTCCTAGATTTGGAGTTTTATCCCATTTGTCTGTTAAGAGTCGTTCTGTTTCTGCCATAACGAGCGACTTTTTGGCCTCAGAATAGACTTCCTTTTGACCAAAGAATGTCTGGATCGTCATTTTGTATTTAGCTTCAAAATCCAGAGAACCAGTGTTTTTCACTAAAATTGATGTTTTAATTGGTGGAACAAACAGTAGTTTGGGAATTTTTATCTCAACAACTTGTCCCTCTGATTTTGCGCCAGGAGCATCAACATCGTTCCTGATAATGTAACCTATCCGATAAGTGTTGACAATTGTGCTATTACCTTTACCACTTTCTGGCGGCACTGTTTGCACAAAAATCGCTGCGTGCTGACTGCCGCCATAAGCATCTGCCGGTACGGTAATTTTGTATGTTACATAACATTCTTCTTGAGGACGCATGGTAAAGTAAATCCGACCTTTTTCCTCTTTATTGATTGTGCAATCTTGCAGCCCCAGAGTCGTCCACTCAGTAATTTTAGTATAGGCTGAAGTCTGGTTAAAGATTCCCGTTTCGTATCTTTCGTCTTCACCGGCAGCATATGGACTTACCTCCGCAAACACTTCTGTAGTTTCGATGCCCGGAGAACGTACACGAAATCTACCTTCTGTCACACTACCGGGATCCATAGTTAAACGCGCATTCAACATTGGTGAAACAGCAATACCAATATTATTGTCCTGTACGATATCTTTATTAATTTTGGCTGAGGCAACTGAACTAATAAATACTGCACCAATCACTGACAAGCCAGCTAACAGTACTAATTTTCTGTATTTCATTTCCCCTCCAATTAAGTTAAATCACTCTTATCTTATCGTAACTGGAAAACTTTTAAGGTTCATCCATTCGCGACCCAATTCCGATGGCTTGCTCATGTGAAGCCATCGAATTGAAACACGATCTTAAACACCAGTCAAAGTATAAAGAATAGTTGACTCGTAAGTATCCTCAGCTAAAGATCCATCGGTTTTAGCACCAAAGGTTTGTTCTATGTTGTAACCTGATACAGCAACGCCGTTAGCTACAACTTTCGGGGTCGTTGTCACACTATGAAAAGCTTGTGCACCTGTTGCAACTGAGTTACTTCCCTTAGCGGCAACTTCAGCATATTTCATACCCCAAGTATTAACGGTAAAATCACTAGCGTTGCTTGCTGTACCAGCTGTCCAAGATGTGAACCCAATAGCACTACTTACATTACCAACCAAGTTAACCGTCGCACCACTAGTGGTGTCGATTTCCTCAGTTAATGTCCATGTGTCGTTGTTACAAACAATACCCAAGTATTCGCCTGAGGCTGACGAAACTGCCTTATTCGGCGTTGTGGTCGTCAGATTTAACGATAGCGTATCGGCGCCACCGTTTCCACTACCACTCGTACTACCAATAACACACTCTGTCTCAATAACGACCTCTACATCCGTTGAGGTAGTGTCTGTCGCCGCATAGGACGCCAACGGCATGACAACCGCCGCGAACATTACTACAGCACCAGCTGCAGCAATTACTCTGACAATCTTCTTCACTGTTGATATTTCCCTTCTGCGGCTTGTTTTACACACCGCAACTTAGATTTTTCTTTCCTGTCCCATCGCTAGCTACACGGGAAGGTTATCTGTATTGTAACAAAGACATAAACGCATTGCAAGCTTTCTTCATACTATTGTTTTGAAAGTTTTCCACAGAAACTGCTCGGTTAATCACCTGACGCGTTACTACCAAGCCCGGGTAGTGCAGACAAGTAATATCAGGAAGCGGGGTTGAAAAAAAGAAGAAAACAGAGTAAAATGTCCTGGTCCTATTTTCAGGGTCGGTAGCTCAGTTGGTTAGAGCACGGGCCTCTTAAGCCTGGTGTCGAGGGTTCGAATCCCTCCCGACTCACCATGAATTTTTCCGCCGACCACTCGTGGGCGGATTTTTTGTTTATTTTTTACTTGCTTCATAGTAAAATTGAATCATGCGAAAAAAACGTCGCTTGTTGTTTTTCATCGTGAATTTGATCGCCATTTCAGCGGTAGCTGTTGGTGCTTTTCTGCCATGGTGGCAGGGACTTAGGCCGTCCAATGTAGCATTGATCGATATTTTACCACTTGATTTCTTGGATAATCTTGGTTTTAGTCTCAACGTCATCGCAGCGATTTTCGTTGGTGCGATAGTGGTACTACTCGGCGCGTTCTTAGCTCTCAAACCAATCGTGTTGATTGGTGTAATTGTTAATTTGACAACTGTTACTTTATGGTTTCTAAAATTCAACATCGGTTGGCGACCTAATGAATTTGGTTATGGGATCTACTGCCTGGCTGTTGGTATTTTACTATCTGTTATTTCCATATTTATACCAAAACGAAGAAAGGATCAGAAGAAATGAAATACCAAGAAAATGTTTCGTTAGCAACTTTGACCACCATGCAACTTGGCGGTTTTGCTAAATATGTTGTAGAAATTACAACAGAAAAAGATCTAGTAGCTGCTATAGAATTTGCGCGCGAGCGCGACCTACCGTGGTTCGTGTTGGGTGGTGGTTCAAATGTTATTGGTCGTGACGATGGATTTGATGGTGTGATTTTTCTAAATAAAATCAAGGGGATTGAGGTTGTGTCGCGTAATAATAATGAATTTCTGATCAAGTGCGGTTCGGGCGAAATCCTCGACGATTTGGTCGCGTACAGTGTGTCGCGCGGTCTTACCGGCATCGAAGCGATGAGTGCTATACCCGGCACAGTCGGTGGTGCGGTTTTTCAAAATTCTGGGGCTTATGGTCAAGATTTGTCACAGGTTTTAGTCAACGTGACAGCGTATGATAGCGAAAAACAAACTTTCGTTGTATTCGACTACGATCAATTGAATCTGTCTTATCGTCAAAGTATTTTCAATTCTTCCGCTAAGAGTCGCTATTTTATCACGACTATCACGATCAAGTTGCGTCCGGGTCAAATCACTGGCGAACTGTACAAATCTTTGCAAATTTACCTTAATGAGCGTGGTATCACTGACCGCGACCCCGCGACGATTCGTCGGGCTGTTACGGACATTCGCGCTGGTAAATTACCCGATCCAGCCGTCGAGCCCAGCGCGGGATCTTTTTTCCATAACGTTACATTAACAAATGACGAAGCGACCAAATTGCGCGCTGAATACCCCAACGCGCCGATTTTCACTATGAATTCTCAGGAAGTTTTGGCCGCTGGTTGGTTGATCGAACAATGCGGATTAAAAGGAAAAGTTCTCCACGGTATGCGCGTCAGCGATAAAGCCGCTCTCATTCTGATCAATGATCATGCGCGAAATTATGCCGACCTGGCCGCAGCCCGCGAGGAAATCCTCGCCACCGTTAAAACCAAATTTAACGTTACGCTCGAACAAGAACCAGAGAATTTGTAGATGTACGGCAAAACCCCTAATAAAAAGACAACATCATCACAGGATCCTAATCAAAATTTCAGTCACAATAATCACGTTTTGACACCGCCCAGTGCATCAGAAATGTTATCTCACCCTAAACTCGAACCTGAAAAACCCACTAACGAATCACCTAAATATGATTATATTGATCCGCTCGACGTACCACAACCTAAACCAACAACCGTCATTTCGACTGAAAATACACCCTTGCCAAAAGACACTAACAAGGGGATCAGTGATCCAATTCCGATACAAATCCTCGGCATAGAAATCAAGCATGATTTACCAACTTCGGTTTATACTATGATTACGATTGGAGCTGTGCTCATAGTGTTACTAATTACGTCTGTTGGTTATGGTATCAGCGTACTAAACATAATCTTTTCATTATTGTTCGCGATAACTATAACAACGGCCCTAAAGATGTTCATGAAAACAAAGTTTAGAAATGGTTCTCTAGGTTATTATGTAATGATTCTAGTAATAGCAGTAGTGGCATTTAGTGTAACGGGTTATTTCAGTGGCCAACAACGTTATATCAGTAGTCTTCAGCATCAATTTGGTTGTTCTATCGATAAATATGCAAACGGTTTTAATGCTAATGAAAACCTTAGACAGGATGTGAAGTATGTTGAGTGCATGGCTGAGCAAATTATTCGCGAAGCCGTCGGTAATGATGATATTTCGGCTGCATGTAACTTGGATGATGGTACTGGTACTATTCAGAGTGCTATCTTTAGTCAGCCGCATGGTTACGTCTATATTGGCAAAAGGAAATCGTCGCTATCGCACATTGTGTGCGATAGTCTTTACAGCTGGCTCAAGACTGATCGCCGAAAACTCTCTGACGCGCAAGGTTGGGCATTCGAAGTAATTCTTTACGAGGCGATGTATTTAAAGGGCGCGAGGAACGAAGCGGAGGCGACTTACAAATCCATGCTTACTTATAAAAACGTGGTTACCGGTTTTGGTGTTAAGAGTAGTGAAGCTGATCGTTTTATAGAATATTTCAAGAATGATATAAATCCACGTCAACCAGCTCAGTATCGCGTTGATTGGAAAGCACGCGGCTTGTAATCTTCTTGATCATTATGCTATAATCATAAGCGTTATGAATAACAGTCCTTTTAGTGATGAGAATACGCCACCACCAAATCCGACACCCGAATTAGCGCAAAATCAAATATCTGGTAAACTAGTGCTACAACCGCCGACGCAGCCGGAAATGTTATCTGAGTCAAAGGTTGAACAGCCGGAGCCGAGCCTCGTCCCTACCGCCACACCTGTCGAACCCACCACACCAGTTCCGACTGAACCGACGAAAGATTACCGCCCAGTGTGGGCCCAGGATATTCCCGCGCAAGATCCAGTAGCTAACATCACACCACAATATAAAACCGGTTTGCCAGATGGAATTTATTTTTTGGCTATGTTGATGTTCGTACCATTGTTAATAATATTACAATCTCTGTATGTCGGTCTGGATTACCAATCTATATCGTCGTCGTCCGTAACTACGACCCAGCTCAGTTCGCTTTTCAAAGATTTTACTGCTTCTCTGTCTTCGATAGCTACGTTAACAATGGGCATCAGTGCTATTTTGCTAATATTCACTCGTTTGAAAATCGTTCGATTCGTTGCTATGATTGGTTTAGGGTTGTATTTCCTCGCTAAACTAATTTCCTTTATCGAGTCCGCCGACACGTTTTTTTCGTTGTTTAGCAACTCAAAAGCAGGTCAAGTGCTGCTCATTGATATGATTGTTCTTGGTCTCGTGCTACCGCTTTTAGGTATAATATATTTGTGTCGCTCGAGTGTACGAGCATCTTACGATAACTAGGTTTTACTCCGTCGATGTTTCTTCTTCTTGCTCTTGCTCGGTGTTTTCAGCTGTTTCACATTCCCGCCAATCAACTGTGTAGCCTAGCGCCAAGTGTAGTGCCCAATTTGTCGGATCATTATAGTCCAAGGCTTTATAGTATTCGACAAAGCGTCGTGAAACTTCTCTGTCGATACCGAGAGTTTCAAATGCAACATCTTCATGCATCATAATCGATTTACATTCGGTTTTAGGTTCGTTTTCTTCGCCCGTCAAGTGAACCGCTTCGTGAATAATTGTGTGTAGGGCCCATCCTACTTCATTAGTAACTTCTTCGCGATCCGACATTAACCATTGAGCTAGAATGCGACAAAGATTATAATTAATTTCAGAATGTGTTTTCTTAGCTACACCTCCCACAGTGCTAATGGGTAAATTCATTAAGTTAAAATCTAGTCGGCGCACGCATCTGGCTGTTATATCATCCCTGCCCGTTACATATCGCGTAATGGTTGTAGCCACATATTGCGTATATTGCCAACGAATTTCGTGATAGCCGGCGTCAATAATCAGCGCTAGCGGAACAATCAGTGCTATCACTCGACAAACTAAGACGATGATTTTATACGCCAAAACATCGTTTGATTTTTTCTTAATATTTTTGATGTAAACGATTAATTTTTTGGTTTGAATTATCACTACTACGATCAACAAAACGCAAATAACAGTTAGCATTCCAACACTAAACCAGGAAATAGCCATAAACTATATTGTAGCACAGTCGCTTGGCAGCGGAAATTCTTAAGTATCGCTGGATTATCGCGATTATCAGTAGCTAGTTTCGACGCTACTTACTCTTGTTTAGCGTTTTCTTTGGCGGCCCAATCAACGTGATATTGTTCGGGCAAACGCGGAGTGATGTTTTTCTTAAAATGTTCAACGTAATTTCTCGCAAATTCGCGATCCATACCGAATTTCACCATTATATCCTCGTAAAGTATGATCGATTTGTATTCTGTTTCTGATTCATTGAATTCGCCCGCCACGTGGATCGCTTCGTGCATAATTGTGTGCAAAGCATAAGCCTGATCATTAGTTGCAGTTTTTCGGTCAGTGGCCAGCCATTCTTGAAAACGCTTGCAGGTTGTACGATCGAGTTTTGAGTAATTATCGCCGGGTTTTACCCAACCAACATACGGGCCGTATTGATTAACGTCAAGTGAATCACCAAGAGCACGCACACATTTGGCCGAAACATCATCGCGACCAACCACCGCGCGCGTAATTTCCGACGCCCAATAATTGATATATTGTTGTTTGCCCTCGAAATATCCCGCAACGCCGAACAGCACGAGTAGCAACACTAGGACAATGGCGTGGTATTGCCAATCGCGTTTTTTTACAATTCTTCTGATTAATTTAACTATCGACCAAACTATCGCGATGAAAAGCAACGCGCAAATCGCGGTCAATATTCCAACGTCAACGCCAGCGATTATCATAAGCCCATTGTATCATGGATTATTTGTCACTTGGTAGCGGGAACTGGCGGGCGAATTGTTGGACTTCGGCGCGGAGTTTTTTGATCATCGTCGGATTATCGCGATTATCAATAGCTAGTTTCATCCATTCGGCGATTTTTTCCATGTCCTTTTCCATCAACCCGCGCGTAGTGATAGCTGGTGTGCCCAAGCGAATTCCCGATGGACGAAACGGTGGTTCGGGATCGTTTGGAATAGCGTTTTTGTTGAGTGTCAAACCGATATCATCGAGAACTTTTTCAACAATACCACCATGAACACCAAAACTACTCATGACGTCGGTTAGGATCAAGTGGTTTTCAGTACCACCGAACACTAATTTGAAACCGCGTTTTTTTAGCTGCTCGGCCAGTTCGGCTGTATTGGCGACGATCCTGGCTGCGTACTTTTTAAAGTCGGGTTGCAGCGCTTCGTGAAAAGCCACAGCCTTGGCCGCAATGACATGCATCAGCGGTCCACCCTGCGTTCCCGGAAAAACCGAACGATCGATCAAAATCGGAATATTTTCCAAAGTTTTCTCTGGTTTCTTTAGAGGACTACCAACAATACCTCGTGACAAAATCAGACCACCCCGCGGTCCGCGCAGAGTTTTGTGCGTCGTTGTTGTAACCACATGAAAACCAAAATCGAACGGGTTCGGATGCACACCGCCCGCGATCAATCCCGCGACATGTGCCATGTCGGCCATCAACAAACATCCCGGAATTTTCTTGCCAATTTCGGCAAACCGCGCAAAATCCGGAATTCGCGCATAGGCCGAATAACCGACTAACAAAATTTTCGGTTTTTCTTTTAATGCGATTTTTTCAATTTCGTCATAGTCGAACCGACCATCTTTGGGATCGATGTGATAACGAACAAAGTTATAAATCTGCGCACTCTGCGTCACCGGCGATCCATGCGTCAAATGCCCACCATGACCAAGATCCATACCAAGAACCGTGTCGCCTGGTTCGAGCCACGCGTTATAAACTGCATTGTTAGCCTGCGCGCCAGAGTGCGGTTGAACGTTAGCGTGATCGGCATTGAACAATTTCATCGCTCGCCAAATCGCCAACCGTTCAACGCGATCAGTGTTAATTTGGCCGCCATAATAACGATAATTCGGTAAAATTTTCGTCGAAATCACTGATTCATCATCCAATTCGTCGAAATTCGGATATCCTTCGGAATATTTATTGGTAAATTCCGACCCCATAGCAAGAAGCACTTGTTGTGATACATAATTCTCGCTGGGTATCAATTCCAACCCATCGCGTTGCCGTTCGATTTCCGCATGGATGAGTTCAAAAATTTTTTCATCATTCATAATTTTCCTCCTATTATTACAGAATCAAAAGAGATTTTAACTAAATCTCATCTCAATTCTATGTCATAATTTCCTCCTGTTACTTCTTTTCCAGTTTAGCACGAAGCGCGCATTTTTAGAATACATTCATGTGTAGTATTTTTTACTTGTTTTTAATATATCATGTGTGATATAATTTTTGACATTATGCAACAAGAACTTTATCGTGAAAAAATCGGTCGATTAATCGCTGAGTTGCGCACTAGTCACCACATGACGCAGGTTGATTTAGCGAAAAAACTAAGTACTAGCCAGTCAGCCATTAATCGTATTGAGAAGGGTGCTCAGAATATCAGTCTTGAGATAATTGCGCGGATTTCCGATGCACTGAATACAGAAATTTTGTCGGTTAATGACGAGAACAAACTTAATTTACGTATCAACGGTGGTTGTAAACTCGGTGGTGAAATTGAAACTAAAACCAGCAAGAATTCGTCGCTCGGATTACTCTGCGCGTCACTAATGAACAAAGGGAAAACCGTTTTACGTCACGTTGCTCGCATCGAAGAAGTTAATCGTATTTTGGAAGTTTTCGAATCGATTGGCGTACGAACACGCTGGCTGAATGTTGAAAATGATCTGGAAATTATTCCACCGAAACGACTCCAGTTAGACAAAATCAACGTTGATGCTGCCAAAAAAACTCGCACAATTTTGATGTTTCTGGGGCCGCTACTTCACCAATACAAAGATTTTCAGTTGCCTTTTTCGGGTGGATGTAATCTTGGAAAACGTACTATCGAACCGCACTTGGTTGGTCTGAGCAAGTTCGGCCTGTGCGTTGACGCTAACACGGATTATTACCAAATACACGTTAAATCACAATCACCCGACGGTCCGATTGTTTTGACCGAACGCGGTGACACAACAACCGAAAACATCGTGATGGCCGCAGCGTTGAATGATGGCGAAACGATTGTTCGTAATGCTTCGCCGAATTACATGGTTCAGGATGTTTGTTTTTTCTTGCAAAAATTGGGTGTCAAAATCGAAGGAATTGGTACGACTATTCTGAAAATTCATGGGGTAAAAGAAATCAATTGCGACGTCGAATATTTCGTTAGCGAAGACCCGATCGAAGCTATGAGTTTCATCGCTGCCGGTATTATGACTAATTCGGAAATTATCGTGCGACGCGCGCCGATTGAATTCTTGGAATTAGAAATGGCGACTTTGCGTGGTCTGGGACTTGATTTTGCACTCAGTTTGGAATATAAATCGTACAATAACAAAACACGTTTAGTGGATATTACGATCAAGAAGTCTGAGATGCATGCCGCTAACGATAAAATTCATGCGCTACCGTTTCCGGGTATTAATATGGATAATTTGCCGTTTTTGGGATTGATCGCCACTATGGCCAAGGGGCGAACTTTGATTCATGATTGGTCGTACGAAAATCGAGCGATTTACTTTACCGAATTGTCCAAACTAAACGCCAACATCGAATTGGTCGATCCGCACCGTGTGTATATCACCGGTCCAACTCATTGGCGACCAGCTGACATAATAGCTCCGCCAGCACTTAGGCCGAGCGTGGTCGTTCTCCTAGCGATGTTGGCCACACCCGGTATGTCGATTTTGCGTGATGTTTATAATATCAACCGCGGTTACGAAGATTTTTACAAACGTTTGAACAGTTTGGGCGCACATATTGAAACATTTCGCGAAATCTAAGCCTGTGCACCGTTTGCTGGCTAGACCCACAGACAACCCTTCCCTATTTATCGCCCAAATAGTATATTGACATGCGAGAGATTTTTTGCTAAACTGTGGATACAAATTCCTTCGGGATCGCCTCTGTCGTTGACGGAGGCATATTTTTATAAATTTATTTCAAGAATTCACGAAGCTTCTTTTTTATTGAGTCAAAATCATGTATACCCACCATCCCATATTTACTTATCAGCCTTCGCGAATCGAAAACACGAAGTTGACTTAACAAAACATTGCTAGTTTTTCCACTAACAACAATTTTGTAATAGTATTTTCCCTCTTTGATTGTCGTCGACAACGGCACACCCCAAAACATGTATCTATTAAATCCGCGAACAATTAAAACAGGCCTGTTAAACATGTTGCCTTTGCCGTCCTCCTCGACACCTACATTATGTCCAAGCGAAACCCACCAAACATCCCGTGCTTTGTACCCAGCCGGAATATTTTGGCTGAGGTTAATTTTGACTTTTAACTTCGTCCAAGCACGAAATCGTTTAACAAAAACTTCCTTCTTCGGCGGCCCGGCGAGTTTATTCATATCGATATTCTACCAGGTTCGACATTAATTTGCCAGCTTCGTTCGTCACTCATCAATATCTATCTAGTACTATGCGTAAAGCTTCTCTTTGCACTTTTTGCGTTTTTTTGATAAGATGTCCCGGCGTGGCGATCGTAGCTCAGTTGGTTAGAGCGACGGGTTGTGGTCCCGTAGGTCGTGGGTTCGAGCCCCATCGTTCGCCCCATACATGAGAGAAATTCCGAAGGCGCGCCACGCACGCTACGCGTGCATAAAATCCCAAAAATCAAATTCAATAATTTATTAAAAAAATCGGCGGGGAAAACGCCGGCGAAGCCGGCAAATATTAAATCGAATTTGGTTTTTAAGGGTTTTTTCTTTTGCTTCGCAAAAAGATAGGTTTCCTTCAAATAAGCATAGGCATTAACATTGAATCGTATGCTTGTCAAATAATCTGTGTTATAATGATGTTATGAAAAAGCAAATCTTCGCCGATCCTTTTACCCTGGACTTCAACCCCGACTCAAACGAAGATTATCTAAATTTGGCTATTAGTAACTTTCTGAATTTGGAAGATAAACCTCAAGTTTTCTATGACACTATCAATAAATTATTCCGCGTACAGCAACGTTTAAAAATCGTTGCTAATGTTGCTAAACTACCTGAACTGCAAAATGGCTTTAACCACTTCAAGCAAGCTATTGATTGGCTAAGAATGAGTGTAGCTATTGCGGCTAGTCATAGTATCCCAGTTATAAACTCTTACGACGAGATTGACGAAACAAATTCACAAGCTTTTGGGCAATTTGTATCTTGGTTCGAATCGGCATATCTTGCAAACCAGCAAACTTATCTTTACGCCGTCTTCTCATTAAGCGCAACACAAATTGACTCAACTGAGATAATTCGAAATCAGACGAGCAACCTTAAGGGTGAGATCACAAAGACTGGAAATAAGAAGATTGAAGAAATTATTAACACAAGTAAGGTGGAAAAGGGCAAACTTAGCGAATTTGTTGCGCTCGATGAGTGGGCAAAGCATTACGATAAATTAGTCAACGCCGCAGGTGAAACTCTCTACGGCGAAAATCATATCGAGAGTAAGCCAAAGAGATTCCTCCATTTCTTTAACCCAAAACCGCTTTCCAAACGATTATTCTACTGCTGGGTTTTATTCGCTATAGTTATATTAATTGCGTTGGCACAGGATTGGCCGTCGGTTTGGGGTTCATTTTCTACTCAAAATCTGCGAGTGATTGGAGATGAGATTTTTAGTCACATTTGGTTATTCATTTTTCCGTCAATCTTTTACTCATTCACAATTAAAAACTATCGCGTAACCAGAAACCAAATGGCGCAAAACCAGCAACGTGCCACGAATGCTAGGGTTTTGCAGAATATGCTTGAGGCCAAAGAATCGATATCGCCAGAAAGTATGACTCAAATTGTAGCATATGCGTCTGAGTCGCTATTCGCTATTAAAAATACAGGCGAGTTGTCAAAGAAAGAAATCGAATCAAGTGGCGCAATTAGCGCAATCAAATCGTTTATCAAATAACTACTTATCTGGCAACAAGCCACTCTTGAAACTTTTTCGCTTCGTCTGATCGCAAGCGCAAACCCAGTTCAACAACAACGCTTTCGTCATAATACCGAGTTTCATACAACTTACCGTCGTCCGCACGATGGGCAATAATTTCACTAACTGACTTTTTATTCAACACTTTACTATCAAAAATATCTCTCGACTGTTTGCGTATAGTACTGATATCCACCCCATATAATTTGGCTAACATTTTGGCGGTTAGCAGAATATCTTTGTCGCGAATAACAAGCGTGATATTTTCACCAACTGAGTTTTTATACTCGTCAAAAGTTAGGTCGTCGCTAAATCTGATTTCGTCGTTCATATTACCATTATACCTTTCTAGCCCAAAAAGTTACACCTGTGTCGTCGTTACTCTCAACAGTAATCTTAAACCCGATTTGCTCGGCTAAACGCTTGGCGAGTGGTAGGCCAAGCCCGAATCCGTCGCCAACTCGTGATTTTTCGACGCGGTAGAATCGATCAAAAATAAACGGCATGTCATCGTCGCTAATGCCACAGCCGGAATCTTGCACGAACACATCGCCGTTTTCGCTACCAACAATCACGGTTGATCCGCGTGGGCTATATTTGATGGCATTATCGATTAGTATGGCCAGGATTTCTAAGAATAATTCAGTGTTACTTTGTATCTTGTGCGATTTGGTGGTATTTTTGATAACGATTTTTTGCTGGTCGGCAATCTTTTGCCACCGTGTTTGGGTTTTGTTCACTAGCTCGCGGACATCGATTTCGGTAATTTCGGGTTTTTCATCTAGACTCAACTTTAACAATCGGTCGGTTAGCTCTCGCAGTTTGCCAACCTCTTCTAAATTGCTTTTTACTAATTCTTGCAGCTGTTTTTTATCGAGTGATTTATCACGTAGTGCAACCTCGTTTTCCATTTGCATGGCAGTCAGTGGCGTGCGTAATTCGTGGCTGGCGTCGCTGACAAATTGAGCTTGGGTCTCCATGTTTCGACGGATTGGTTTTAAGGTTAGGCGCGCCAAAAAATAACTAGCCATCGCCCCAAATATCAATACGCCCAGATTAATAAATATTAGAAAAATCAACATGTTGTCGCGTATTTCGTTATCGCGTTGCTGCATTAAAATACGAAAACTTTCGTTTTCATCTATGGACAATCGACCTTGCGCAAATCCGGCGCGCTGCACGATAGGGCGGTTTAGCTCGTTGTTGGTTGCACCAAAAAAGGCTACGCTAAAACCAATACTAACTACGAGTAAAATTAGAGTATAAATCCCCGCTAGTTTCAAAACTGCTTTATCAATCACTTTCATCAATTAAATATCCAAAACCGCGCAGGGTTTTTATTAATGGTTTGCCAGGGAACGGTTTATCAACTTTGCGGCGTAGTGACCCGATATAGACTTCGACGGTGTTGGGTAAAATGTCGGTGTCAAAATCCCAAACGTGACCGATAATTTTGTCCTTACTCATGGCGCGACCGGAATTTCGCATTAAGTATTCCAACAACCTGAACTCGGTCGTGGTCAGTTTCAGGCGTGTTTTACCGCGTCGCGCTTCGTGTTTCACAGTGTCAAGCGATAAATTACCGATCCGCAGGACGTTACCCGAAATATCACTTGGCCGACGAAGTAGTGCCCGCACCCGTGCCATTAGTTCCTCGAAACTAAACGGCTTTATCAAGTAATCGTCCGCCCCAGCGTCCAGGCCTGTTACACGGTCGCGGATTTGCGATTTGGCAGTCAAAAACAAAATGGGTGTTTTGATTTGGGCCTTTCTGATTTCTTGGCAAATATCAACACCGCTTGTTCCGGGCAACATCCAATCCAGGATAACAAGATCGTATTCATCACCCAGCGCTGCGCCCAATCCGCTATCACCGTCATTTTGGATCTCAACAACGAATTTTTCTTGGCGTAGCCCGCGAGCAATAGCGCCTGCAATCTTGACTTCGTCCTCGACAACTAATATCTTCATGACTCTATTATACCTTTTTATCTACCTAATTTGCCGCCTTGCATCTGCATGACAATCGCGTCGGCGTGGCGAGCGACTTTTTGGCTGTGTGTTACGATTATCACAATTTTGCCACTATCAGCCAAGGATTTGAACAGTGCTAAAATCTTTTCTTCGGTGTGTTCGTCGATGTTGCCAGTTGGTTCGTCTGCCACCACAATCGGCACATCGCCAGCCATAGCGCGGGCGATGGCTACGCGTTGTTGTTGCCCGCCGGACAATTTTTGGACTAATCGATCAGCCTCGGATTTTTTAATACCAACCCTGGCTAGTAATTCATAGGCGCGTTCTTTTTCATTTTCGCGGTGTCCCGCAAAATCTAGCGCAACCTCGATATTTTCGCGTGCTGTCATATAACGAATCAGATTAAAACTCTGAAACACGATGTTGACATATTTCAGGCGAAATTCGTTTTCGCCAATCTGCCGCAAACTTTGACCGTTAAATTTGATATCGCCGTCCTGGATTTTATCAAGCGCCGCGATTAGTGAAATCAACGTTGTTTTACCGCAACCACTCTCGCCGACAATGGCGTACATTTTACCGCTTTCAAAGGTGGCGTCCACGCCACGCAAGACTTCCACCGCATTTTGCCCGTCGTCATAGGTGTGACGCAGATTCTTAATTTCCAATTTATTTTTAGTCATTTTCTACTCCTTTCCCGTCAAAATTGTTTTAGGTTGATAGCGCAAGATATTCGCGCTCGGTAGAATCATCGCCACAATCAGGATTAGATAACCCGCACCGAACAGGGTTAAGTATTCCTGGATTCCAGCGCTGACGTCAATTTCGTCGATGGCTTTGACGTTTGCACCACTCAGGTTCTGCTGGCCAAAACGTCGAATCGCACCGCCACCACCTGGGCCCATCGTTGTTTCGTCCGCCGATTCGGCTTCCGACGACGCAACTTGCTGCGCCAGTAAACTCTCGCCCATATAGCTCGCAATTAATTGACCCGTGCCCAGCGACAACACAAAACCGACCGTGCCAACAATCACTAGTTCCAGGAAAATCTGACCCAAGATACTGCCGCGTTTTGCGCCCAAGGACAGTAACACACCCATTTCATATCGACGATCCTTGACGTTGATAATCACGATCAGGGTAATTATTGTTACCGCCGCAATAATCACAATCCACATTACGGCTCCTGCAAAACTACCGACGTTTTCAATTGGGCCGACCATGGTTTGATAAGACGTGTCATCAATGTCGAGCTTCAGACCGTCCAATTTTTCCGCAAAACCATCATCTGCCCAGGCCAAAAAAGCGTCTTTCTCCTCGGCCTGCGCCAGATAATATTTCACGCTACTAACGGTCAGATTTTCAAGTTGCTCGCTGGTCATGAACTTTTTAGCGGTCGCTAAACTCATATAAATTGTATTGTTGTTAAACGAATCTTCGCCGTTTTCGTCAAGCGCAGTCGATTTATACGTCCCAACAATAGTCAGCGTAATTTCGGTTTCGTCGCTGACGGTTTTTAACTTAATACTATCGCCCGTGCTCAGTGAATTGTCGTCCAAGAGTTGCTGCGAAACAATCACCGCGTTTTCGGACTGGGGGTCATAGACTTTACCGTCCACTAAACTAACTGTGCCTGCTTCGACTTCACTGACGAAACTGAAATTGTCAATACCCTGGATGGTGGTGTCGCCACCGGATAATGTCGGGTCGCTAATATTGAGATTCATACTAAAAGTGAAGTTTGGTCTTGCCATACCACCGCCGGGCATTCCAGCGCCACCGGTGCTTTGTGAATTATATTGGTCGCGCGCGGCATTGTATTCGCTTTCGGCGCTTTCGACCTGATCGCGCATATTTTGGAATTGTTCTTGCATTTCGCGTTCGCGCTGGTTTTGCACCGTTTCAACGGCTGTATAGTTGCTGGCATTGGCGGTAATCGAGATGCTATAAGTCGCAGCAGTTAAGTATTCAGATTCGCCGATACTTTTGGCTAACCCTTCGCTAATAGTCGGCATTGTGATATTTGACATCCCAGAACTGCCGGATGAGCGCATAGATTGCATTTGCTCTTGCAGTTTCTCGGTATCGGTCGTTAAGTAAACAACGCTCCCCATTTTTTCTTTGGCGGCTTGTACACTGACATCTACCGAATTTCTGATGGCGATAGTCGCTAACATCATGTTTGCCATCACAAACAAAATCGCAACCAGTATTATGCCGCGACTGGGCTTTCTGATGGTTGACAGCCACGAACGTTTAATCATGTTTTTGAACATCTACTCTCCTTAATTTAATTGATTATGTTAAGCATTGTATAGCTTGAAACTGAAAACTAGCTGAAAACTCATTTTGGGGCAGTTAGTGAATTATTTTTGGGGCATTTTATCACTGTTATTTGACGACTGGATTAGACCAGTTAGTGAAAACGCCGTAGGCGTGGGCGTTGCCCACTGCGTGAAACGTAAAATCTTTGATTTTCGTACGTTCGTCACCAATGCGAAGCATTGAGCCGACAGGCAACGGCTATTGCCGTTCGGCGCGCCACCTTTTGCGAAGCAAAAGAAAATCCCAAAATCCAAATTCGATTTAATATCTGGCGGCTTCGTCGCCTTTTTCCCCGCCGATTTTTTTTAATAAATTATTGAATTTGGTTTTTGGGATTTTATGCACGCGTAGCGTGCGTGGCGCGCCTTCGGGGTTTCAATTTTTCGTGCTAAAATAGGTTCGAGCAGATGTGAAAATCTGCCCCAAGCCTAGGATTTTTACCACTTATCACCTTTTTTAAACCACTTGGCGATTTTTGCTAGACAACGTTTTTAGTCGCAGTTATAATTGAATCAGGATTAAATTGCAATGAAAATCCGTGTAGAAATCGACGAACAAATGAACGAGCCGGAAATTGTGCTGCATTGTCCCGCTATCGACGGTGAAGTAGCTCGGATTCAGACGGCCATTTTGGACGCGCTGAGCAAGGAACGTAAATTAACTCTAGTGCGCGACGGTCGTGATTACTACCTGCCCGCCGAGAATATTCTGTTTTTTGAAGCGGTCGACGGTAAAACTTGGGCGCATACGGCGAAAAATATTTACGAAATCAAACTGCGGCTCTATGAACTCGAAAATATTTTACCCGCCAGTTTC
>JGI24696J40584_12961693_pt1 | contig 37831 bp, 28 predicted proteins | sample TergutCo191P4_FD_40584 | JGI IMG/M metagenome (IMG submission 40584)
TAATGTAATATTAGTTATGTTAGTGTTTATATGTTGTCAATTTACGTAAACTGGTGTAAATTGGTGTAAAATTACTCTATCACTTAGGATTTGCTTTTTTCTCTGCTATCTCCGTGGTACATATGCGGTACAAAAATACACAAAAAACGATATAAAACGATGTGAAAGGATAAAAAAATATCAACAAAAAAAGCGGTAAAATGCTGATTTACCGCTAATTCTTAATTCTTAATTTTTAATTCCTAATTGATTTACTTCCCGATGCAAAACCTACCAAAAACCCCACTCAAAATCTCATCGGTAGTGATCTCCCCTGTAATTTCCCCTAATAGATTAAGAATGCTATTAATATGAATGACTATTAAATCTGTAGGTAGATTTTTGGTGAAAGCGCTTTCTATTTGCTTTATTTCAGCTTCTATTCTGAGCATGATGTCGTAGTGGCGGGCATTGGTAAGCAGCGTGGTGTCTTCGATGTTATGTTGGTCTATGTGTTGTGTGAGCAGATCGCGAATCTCCTCAATGTTCACGTTGCGTTTGGCGGAGGCAAAGACGATGTCGTAATCACACCACTCTGTAAAATGTTTGGGCAATTCGTTGAGCTGGTCTATTTTATTGGCAACAATAATCAGCTTTTTATGGATGAAGTCAATCTCGTTTTCTAAAAACAGGAGTTCTTTTTCCACTTCTTCTAATGAAGTGTCCGAAATATCGACCATATAGAGGATGATGTCGGCTTTGTCAATGGCTTTGAAGGTACGTTCAATGCCAAAAGTTTCTATTTCATCGTTTGTGAGGCGGATGCCAGCGGTGTCAATAAAGCGGAAGTTTGTGCCGTTGATGGTGAAGTTGTCCTCCACAGTATCGCGTGTGGTGCCGGGTATGTGGGAAACTATGGCGCGCTCATCTTTTAGCAAACAGTTGAGCAGGGTTGACTTTCCCACGTTGGGTTTTCCAATAATGGCAACAGGAATGCCCGTTTTGAGCACATGCCCTAATTTAAAAGATTCAGTGAGTTGCGCCACCTCTCCTTTCAGCGTATGCAAAAGGGTACGGAGTTGGGTGCGGTCAGCAAACTCTACCTCCTCATCGCTAAAGTCAAGTTCTAATGCCATGAGGGCAGCCAATTCTACAAACTGCGCCCTCAATGATTTAATACGGGCAGAAAAGGTTCCTTTCAGTTGGTTGATTGCCAACTTATGGGCGGCTTCCGACTGAGAGTCAATTAAGTCGGCAACAGCTTCGGCTTGTGGCAAGTCTAATTTTCCATTTAAAAATGCCCGCATGGAAAACTCTCCTGCTTGCGCCAAACGCGCACCGTTTTGTAATAAAAGCTCTATGATTTTTTTCTGAATATACTTTGACCCGTGACAAGTAATTTCAACCACATCCTCTCCTGTATAAGATTTAGGAGCAGCAAATTTAACCACCATTGTTTGGTCTATCATCATTTCGCCCTCAAAAACATCAAACTGTTTTACAAAATTAGGGGGCAACACCTTAAAGTTACCAACATTTTTAAATAATCTTGATGAAATCTCAAAAACTTCTTTTCCAGACACTCTAATCACTGTAAGCGCCCCTACGCCTTGTGGTGTAGAAATAGCACATATAGTATCAAAATCTTTCATTTGTATTTTCTTAATTATTAAATTTTAATATGAATATAATTTTAAAAGATAATCATTTCCATTATCATTATATTGAAGATGCAACTCTTGTCTATTCAGTTTTTTTATTGCTGCAGTAATTTCATAATATTTGTACAAGAGCGTGTATTTCATTTCTATTGTTGATTTATCCTTAAAATAATATAATCCTTCAGGGGAAGTGATGGATTCACCTGATGCAATTGTTCTAATAGTCAAACTATTCATAATAAAGAAGGTATAGGAGGTGTATTTAGGGATTAAATTGAATTGCAGGGAGTCTTCAAGAGGTTCACCATTCATTAATACCGTTTGGAGCACCCAAGTGCCATAAAGCATTTCTTGCCTGTCGCAGCTCATGAAGGTAAAAAACAATGAAACAGAAAGCAAAGAACATAAGGCAACAATAAGAATGGTGTTTGTTTTTTTATTTAGTCTCCGAAGGAGATTCCGATTTTTTTGGCAGCGCATAATAATGAATTTTTTTGAGGGTTAATAAAATTGAGGTTTTTCACCACTTCTTCAAGTGATGCGTATGTAATTTCAGGATGGTTGTAAACCACCATGTTACCATATTTTTTTTCTTTTACAAGTTCAAAGGCTTTCACGCCGAAGGCGGTGGCTAAAATGCGGTCGTACGCGATGGGGATTCCGCCGCGTTGTAAGTGTCCGAGCACGGTAACGCGGATGTCGTGTTTCACGCCAATCTGTTCTAATTCTAACTTGAGTTTATCGCCGGCGCCGCCCAATTTAATGTGTTCATCGCCCACTGCGGTGGGGGCAGTTCCTGTTATCTTTCCATCAATGGCTTTAGCGCCTTCGGCGATGACAATATTGCAAAAACCTTCCCCGTTTTTGTAGCGTGTTTCAATTTTTTCGGCAATAATTTTGGGATCATAAGGAATTTCGGGGATGATGCACACTTCTGCGCCACCACCTAAGGCGGTGTGCAGGGCGATCCAACCAGCGTCACGACCCATCACCTCCACAATAAATACGCGGTTATGGCTTTCAGCAGTAGTTACCAATTTGTCCACAGCTTCGGTGGCAATTTGCACAGCAGTTTGAAAACCGAAGGTGAAGTCGGTGCAGGACAAGTCGTTGTCTATGGTTTTGGGCACGCCAACCATGTTAACGCCCAGTTTTGCAAGTTCAAGGGAGATGCGTTGCGAGCCATCGCCCCCAATGCTTATAATGGCTTCAATGCCCAAATCGTCAAGGCGTTGCAATAGCAGTTGCGAGCGGTCTTCGGTTTTCCACGAGCCATCGGGTTGTTGCACGGGGAAGTTAAAGGGACCACCGCGATTCGTTGTTTTAATGAGAGTTCCCCCTTTTACGTGAATGCCGGCAACCTCTTTTTCAGAAAGTGGCAGAATCTCCATTTTATCCCGTAACAATCCGTTGTAGGATTCAATACAGCCAATGATTTCCCAGTTTCCATCTAATTTGGCGCTTTTCACAATCCCCCGAATCACTGCGTTTAGTCCGGGACAATCGCCTCCGCCGGTAACTACTAAAATTCTTTTTGACATAACAAATAATTGAACGGGCAAAAATAGTTTTTTTCCCATGTATTATGAAAAATAAAAAGAGGCTGTTGCCAGCCTCTTTTCGTTTTAGGGTCAAATTAATTATTAGTTTTTCACAAACTTTCCTGCCCCAAGCATAGTTTGCTCTGAGAAAATTTTGTAAATGTAAATTCCTTGTTGTAAGTGTTCTACATTTATTGTATTGATTCCGTTCTGCAATGTATTGCTGCCCACTTTTTTGCCTTCAATAGAATAGATTTCTAAACGGCTTGCCTGATCAAATTCTTTTACTTCAAAATGAATAATTGAGGAAGTTGGGTTAGGATATACATTGATTTCCACTGCATCAGTATAGGTAAGGATGGAATTTAGTTTTTGAAAATGAATAGTGTAAGTAAGTTCATCTATTCCGTTTTCTGCCGTAACAGTTTTAGCAATGGTAAACTCTGCTGGCGGTGTAGTAAAATCTTTTACTGTAGCATTTGGATCTACCGGTATTACCTCAACATCCGGTTTCCCAGTATAATTTACAGGTAAATTTACCCAGTATTCTGTTTGGTATGACACAAAACCTTCTAATGGTTCCCAATCAATGTAAATCATTGATGCTTGTGCATTGTTGGATTTGGGCATTGGAAAATAAACATAGTATATGGCAACGTCTCCGTTGATTGCTGTAATGGTTATTTTAGCCGTATCTCCAAATTGGTGCGCCTGCTCAACGGTAACAATAGAAGTTTCATCTTCATGAGTTCCATCCACTTCCGGAATTTCGGTTGTTCCATACGGGAACACTATTTCATAAAAATAAACATCTTTCTTAAATTGATGCCAAGGGTAGCCCCCAATCAACAACTCAGCCAAATAGGTATTGTTGCCTAAATCCACACTGAATGAAACAGTATAGGTGCTGGTACTTAAATCTCCTGCCGTTACCGTAATGGCGGCTGTTCCCGGCAAGCCTTCAATTTGCTCATAAACAACCGTTGCATCAGGATATTTTGCTACAGCGGTAACAACAGGCAATTCTTCCGTTCCGTATGGAAATTCAGGAATGGTATAATGCAATGTATTAGGATTGAAACCTACAATAGGCTCGCCATCTACAAATATGGAATTTAAAATGGGATCTGTAGAGATTAAAACTTTAAAATTCACAGAATAGGTTACCGAATCATCCATGTTCCATGTAAATATTTTTAATTGAGAGGCGCCGTTGGGTGTAATTTGGTCAATACGTTGAACTGTACATCTGGTGTCTTCAAGAATATATTCTAATACAGGCACAGTAGTTGTTGCCATTTCTAATTCTATATCATAATTATAAGTTAGTGCATTAAAATTGGAAATAGCAGTTGAAATTCCGTCAAGATTGTAAGACAAAGCCACCAAATAAGGCGTGCCTTTACGCAAGAAAATAATTGTATAGACTTTACTATTTGCTCCATCTTCGGAGGTTACTGTAACGGTGGCTTGACCAAAGGGCTGTGTAGCTTGTGCAATTGCAACAATCGTATTTTTCCATGCAACAGTAGCCGAAACGTTTTGTATTTGTGAAGTGGTATAGGGTAGCATGATCTCATAAGTTAACGTGTCCTGATGGAAGTTGGGTACAGGAACACCATTATAGCTAATACCTGTTAATAAAGTGCTTTCTGACAACGTTCTTTCAAAGATTACAGAATAGGTTTCTTCTGTTGCATCTTCAGCAGTAACTACTACTGTTCCAGTGAAATTGTTCGTTTCGTCGGGTTGCTCTTCAATCACTGCATTGGCGCGGTCATCGGCTAAGAAAATGCCTGTAATAGCAGGCTCACCTTCAGTTTCCACCGGAAGCATAATGGTATATTCATTATCATTAGTTGTTACTTCATAAGTATATGATTCGTCATTATAGTCATAATGAATAGTCTCTATAGTTAATACAGGCGACAGTTCTCTGGTAAAATGAATCAAATAATCTTCCGAAAAAGTATCATCTTCCGCAGTAACAGATATGGTAACAGTTCCCATAATCGTATCAATTTGTTGAATAATAACATGCGCATATTGGTAAGCAGGAGTTGCCGTTACCACCGGAGCATTCATTTCCATATAAGGCAATTCAACATCATATTCATACATTTGTGAATTAAAATCCTGCAAAGAAACGCCATTAATTTGAATATCTGCTAAATAAGGATTTGTATTTTTTATCAAATTAAAATTCACAGTGTAAATATGATGCACGGTCATGTCTTCTGAGTAAACAAGGAAAGATTGTGTATATGGAGGCACATTTAACTGTAAGGACGGGAAAACCAAAGCCGTAGGCGAAGATGCAAAGGGAGTTACCACAGGAGGTATTGGTGATGAATAAGGAATATCTTCAGTATAATTATACTGAGTTGGGTTAAAGTTTTTTAAGCTCTTATTTTCATGTTTAATATCCATTAAATAGGCGTCTTTTTCCTGCTCAACCACTTCAAAATAGATTTTATATGTTTTCTTGGTTGTTCCGTTTTCTGCAGTAACAACAATAACAGTGGTGTCAGACAAAGTAGCAGCGGGAGTATAACTAATGTTTTCCTCTGGAAGCCACTCAAAAGTTGGCAAGTAATTAATTTCAGGCACCTCCGTTACATTGGAAGGGAAAATAAGCATATAACTTTCTGTTGCAGGATTAAATCCCGGAACTTGAAATCCGTTGTAGGTCATATTGTTAAGAGTGGCATCTCCTGAGAGTGTGGCTTTGAAAGGCACTCTGTATATTTTTTTCGTAACGCCATCGTTTGCAGTAAGCGTTACAATTGCCGTATCATTTCTGTGGGCGGGTTGTACAATAGTATAAGTAGGAGGTGCAACAGCGGCAGAAAATCCGGTAGGTAAAATTACCAATTCCGGTGGCACATTTGGACCTACAGGCACTGTTACCACTGTAGTTGTAACCGTATTCGTATTTCCGTTATTGGTACTTGTAACATTGATACCGGTATTTTGATTTACCAATCCATTATAATTAAATCTAAATGCATTGTTATTGCCGGTAGTTAAAGCATAATTGGTGTTTTTAATAATGGCTTTGTAAGTGGCTATAGCAATGCCATCTTGAGCAGTTACCGTAAAATAATTGGTATCGGGGTTAAATACATTAGTTGCAGGAGATTTACTTACTGATGCTCCTGTGCAACTTAAAGTCATAGTAAGCGCAGATGGTGCAGATGTAAACGAATAGGCGCTTTCGTACACAGTTTTTCCTGCTGAGAATGGCATTTGATTAGCAGTGCTGGTTCCAAATCTAATATTTGTAAATTTCACATCATCGCTGGTGAGTATAAAATTTACCTTATAAACTGTGCTTGTCTTATCTTCTGCCGTTACGGTAATAATTGCCGTTCTGTTTACCAGCGTGGCTGCGGTATAATTGACATTTGCCCAAAGGCTGGCTTTTTCATACGTAACCGTTGGAATAGAAGTTACACATGCCGTGCTGGTGTAATTATATTCTAACACATCAGGGTCAAAATCAGGAATATTTACATTGGCAATTTGTATCTTAGTTAGTTTTGAGTTGGAAGAAAGTGCTTTTGTAAATATTAAGTTGTAAGTTTTTGTGCTATAGTTTTCAGCCTGAACAATTACCTTGCCGGTAGAGTTAACACCTGTAGGTTGTATAATATTCTGTACGTTCGCAGTCGGATCGGCAAGCACAATAGATTCCGGAATAATTTTAGGAATACGCGCTTCTTCGGGGTCTGGTAAGTTTATGGAATAACTAACTTGTGAAGGTGTAAATCCGGGTACAGGTACTGGCGTTTCATCCATAGAGTAGCTCATGGCGGTTACCGTATTGTTATTAGAGAGGTGTGCAAAATAATACACTCTGTATTCTACTTTTGTAATGCCATCTTCAGCGGTTACTACAATAGAGGTATAACCTTCATCGGCGTCATCGTTTGGTCCTGGCACATTTGTAATTTCAACGCCAAGAATGTCATTTACTTCAGGTGTATATGAAAAGACTTCTTCCGGATTGGGGTATGGAAATGCGTATGGAGCAGTTCCCGACAGCGTTGGACCACCGTATGTTAAAAGTCTATTCTGAAAACCATCAATCGTTGCGCCATTTATTTTTAAATCTGACAACCACGCAGAATAGATTAATTCTACGGCAGTTACATACAATTCGTCTTTGTTTGCTCCACCTCCGGGAGTTTTATTGGTAGTAAATGTTACTAAAATATAAGCAGGGTTTGAGGTTGATGGACCTTCATAAACAAAAGGCACTTCATATTCCGCCCAGGTTCCACCGGTTCCTCCTACTCGAGTAAAGTTCAAGGTTGCTTTTCCAATCCATTGGGATGCGCTTCCGCCTGTACCTTCCGGATCATGATAGTCGTAGTCATCATGTATAACGGCGTTCACGCGAGCGGAATCAGATAAAGAACTGTTTGCACATTTTGCCCAAAAACGGATATAATCGGGAGTTCCGATAATGGGTTGATTAAATTCCGCATAACTGCTTCCCCTGCGGGTATAGTTATAATTACTATTAGGTGTATTCGGGGTCATAGATGCTGCATTAACACACCCTGTGGTCATTTGACCATTGGCAATAATACCTAAAGTACTCTGTGCTTGCATCATAACACTATACGTAATGCCGGATATGGGGGGAATATTCGTACTTCGCCAAACAACTCTGGGAGCAAGACTTGCCATACCCCCTGTAGCCCCATTTTTCATTGAATTCCAATATCTTGCATGTTCTCCGTTGGCTCCTACATTATCCCAAATAGCCATATCCCCATTCCGGAGATGATACTGTGCAAAACTGCTGATTGTTGTTGCAATAAAAAAGCAACTTAATACTAATAATAATAGATTTTTTTTCATAAGAATATTGTTTAATGTTAAGGTTAATATTGTATTTGTGTATAGGTACAATGATATATTTATCTTTGCTTCTTTTTTCGGGCGCAAAAATATGATTAGTTTGATACGTTTAGTTAAAAAACGTTAAACAAAAATGAATGTTGCTGTGTATTAGTTAATTAAAATTGTTAATAAATGTTAACGGCGTTAATATTGATATTTTTTGTAATTTAATAACTAAAAATCCGGATAGGATTTCCTTACGCAATCATAATTATTAATGTGAACATTCCCATAGTTTTTAAATAACATCCACGCCATAACGAAGCGGTGGTCGTTGTAAGAATTGAAGTGAAATTCTGTTGGTAAAGCGGTGTTTCTTTTGTAAATGGTTATAGCATTTTCCGAATGTTTCTCTATGGTGGTGAATTTTGAGAGTTCGGCTACCATAATATCTAAACGGTTTGATTCTTTAAAGTTAAGAGTTTGTACGCCAGAGAGTGTTAGTTCAAAAGGATAGCAAACGGCTAAAGTTGCCAGTATCATTGCTAAATCAGGAGTGTTGGAAACATCTATGCTTTGTTTGGAGACTTCAAGTTTGTGGATTTGCCTGACTTCAATCCCCAATTTGTTTTCGGAGATATGGATTCCCCATTGGGCGGCTAATATTGCAATGCTGGCATCGCCTTGTAGTTTGTCGAAATGTAGATCATTTAGGAGGTAGTGGGCGTTTGGGGCGAGGGCGGCGTTGGCAATCCAAAATGCAGCGGCACTCCAATCAGAGAATGTAGAGACGCCATAAATGGCGTCTCTGTTGGCTGCAATCTGCAATATCCTTTCTGTCATGCGAATGTAAGGGTTTTGAGAATTAAGAATATTGCATTCGTGCATTCTGCTTTCTGCCTGCAGCATCATCACCGCACTCACAAACTGTGATGATTCCCCTGCATCAATATCAATCTCTTTTATTTGAAATACTCTGCCTTGAATTTTCCAGCCTGAGGAGATTTTTTCAATGTTAGCGCCGTGGGTGTTTAGAAAGTTTACCAAAGGGAGGATAGGTCTTTCTAATAATCTGGGTGTTCCTGTAAGCAGCCAATTTCCTGAGGTTGCAGCAAGAAGAGGCATGAGAAAACGGTATGCTGCGCCACAATCTTCAACATCAATTACGCAACGCTCCCCTACCCTGTTTTTTTTTTGTAAATCAATAGTTTTTAAAGCGTTGTAAACAATTTTAATATCGTTCGGATCATTTTCAAACACAGGAAGCAGGGCGCCTGTTTTGACATAATGCACAATTAAACATCTGATAACAATGCTTTTAGAACGAGGAAGTGAAATAACAACAGGAGAAGACACAGCAAGGCTATTCTAATCCCAACACCTTAAGTCCTTGATTAAATCTAATATCACGAGGAATGCCTGCGTTGTTTATTTTGTCTAAATCAGCTTGTAATGTTTCTGAAATGCCGCCATTTTCGCTACGATACTGCACTGCAAAATCCAAATCGCCATTGCCTTGCGTTACGATAATCAACTCAGCCCAATTGTTCATAGCTTGGAAAGCTTTGTCGAAATCAATCACATATTGCTGGTTCGCATCACGCACAAATGCGCCTGCTTTTTCAAAGAAGTTGAAACACATCATATTGGCTTTTCCGTGAGAGCTGGCTGCGCCAAAACGTACCGAACGTAAAATGCCGGCAATATAGGTAACCATGGCATCTTCTTTCGTAATGTTTGTAATTTCTCCCATATCAATCAGTTTCATTACCAAAAAAAGTCCAAGAATATCTGCTTTGGCTTCTTCCCAAGATGTTTTTTCAGTAGCTAAGGCTTTGTCCACGCTCCCTTTTCCGTTGATGGTATTCTTAATACCTATGCCGTGCGCCACTTCATGAAATGTTACATTCCAGAAGAATGCGTCGAAGTTCAAATTAGCCTGTTGTTCAGGAGTAATCATCAACTCACCGATAGGCATTAAGATTTTGTCGAATTTGGCTTTCATGCTATTGCGCAATTGCAGGCGGCGCGTTCCTTTTGTGGCAGCAACGCGGTCGTCGTTGGGCAAGTTAATTGCAATTGTTTTACTTCCTGAATTACAATCACCTCCATAATAAATTGCGTTATAAACATTTAAATCGGAAGATGTTCCGGGAACGAATGTTTTGTATTTGGGTTCGCAGGGAAGTTGTTTTTGCAATGCGGGAAGCATACTGACAAATTTTGCCAAGTCATTACTGCGGGCTTCATCTTTCACTAACACAAACGCTTCGTAAGAGGCTTTTGCTTCCTGCAACTTGTCGTCGTAGTTTTCAATAGGTCCAACCACAAAATCCAACTTACTCTCTTTCATATCCATCCAAGCCATATCGCTGGTAAAATAGTCATCGGTTTGAAACGCTTTTTTGCGTTCAATCAAATAGTTTCTTAATCCATTATCTTCTGCAAGTTCAATGGCTTGATCTAAAAGTTGGCATACTATATCCAATTCTTCTTTGTATTCATCTTTATACCAAACAGTTTTCAAACTGCCATCTTCATTGCGGCGAAGCACCGTATATAAGCTCCCTTTATTAGGATCTTTGAACGCATTAAATTCATCTAATGTAATATCTTGGGGATAATATTGACAACCATCAGGTTTTGCACCATAGCCCGGCACAAAAGGTTGGTTTTCTTTTAATCTTTCCCACGGACCGTAGTTAATCATTGCAAAATCTGCCATATAGATATCCGTAATGGTGTCTAAAATGGTTTTATCGCCAAAGGTTTGTTTCCAAAACAGTTGATCCATAATTTCAGCAATTTGGATAAAAATTGGGATCATTTGTTTTTCTTTTTCAGATAGTTGCGCAATCAGTTCGGGCGCATTAAGGTCAACAAATGCAAACTCTTCTACTTTGAGTTGCAGTTCACTTTTTTCAATCATTTCAGTTGGTTTTGATTTACATGCAGAAAAGCAAAGCGCTAATCCTAAAAATAATGAGGAAAGGGTAAAAATTTTTTTCATATACGTTTGATATTAAAATAAATAGATTAAGATTATTTTTCTCTATAATAATCTGCGCGAAAATATAAAAAAAATTTAAACCGTATTTACCACCAATCAGGACAAACGCATTAAAATTTTGCTTCAATTTGTAATACAAAATATAATTATATTTCAGACCTATCGGTATTTACTTCGTTGCTATCCTTACAACAGTACTTTATAAAATATATTTGTTCAACAATTTTATCGACGCCAAAATGCAATTTTTTTTTTATGTTTTTCATTCCAACCCATTTTTTTCTTGAAGAGAATACATTATAAAAGAAATTCTATTTTTGCCAACTTTATAGAAATAAGAACCATCTTTAAAATACCAAATTATTATGTCAAAAAAATTAAACTTAGACCTATCCGAAAAAATGTATGCCAATGCATTAAACGTGATTCCGGGTGCTGTTGCGGGGATTAGAAGACCCTACAATTTTGTGCCGGGAGAATACCCTATTTACTTTGAAAGCGCCAAAGGTGGCAGAGTTACTGACGTTGACGGCAACGAATATATCGACTATTTGTGCGCCTACGGACCCATCATCATTGGGCACCGCGAAGAAGAGATTGATAATGCTGTGATTGAACAGATGAGAAATAAAGGTTTTTGTTTTTCTTTAACACAACCTGTGCAAAACAAACTGGCAGAGAAACTGATAGAGTTGATTCCTTCAGCCGAAATGGTGGTTTTTGTGAAAACAGGTTCAGATGCTACCAGCACCGCAATCAGGGTGGCGCGCGCGGCTACCGAAAGAACAAAAGTAGTGCGCTGCGGCTATCACGGCTGGCACGACTGGTGCGTAGAGGTGAAAGGCGGAATTCCCCAAAAACTTTACGAAGATGTGTATGAGTTTCATTATAACGATCTTGATGAACTTGAAGAGATTATGAAAACGCATGGCGATGACATGGCTGCCATTATCGTTACACCGGTGGGACACCCCCTTGCCGAAAAAGTGCAAATGCCTAAACCCGGATTTTTAGAAGGCGTCAGGGCACTTGCCGACAAATATGGCACAGCCCTAATATTTGACGAGATTAGAAGCGGCTTCCGCTTTAATATGGGTGGCGCACAAAAAGAGTTTGGCGTTACACCCGATATTTCTGTTTTCGGGAAAGCCATGGGGAATGGTTATCCTATTGGCACTGTGGTTGGTAAAAAAGAGTTTATGAAAGTTTTGGCAGACAAGGTGTTCCTCTCTTCCACATTTTTCCCCAACAGCCTTGAGCAGGTTGCTTGCTTAAAAACGATTGAAATTCTTCAAAGAGACAATGTGTTAGATGTGGTTCGTAAAAAAGGTGAGTTCTTTGCAAAATTAGTAGAAGATGTGGTTGCAAAATGCGGTTTTGATGTAGAGTTTTCGGGAGCGCCCTTGATGCCGTTCATCACATTTAATAAAGATAAAGATGGGCTTTACAAGAAGTTGCGCCCTGCCTTTTATACCGAACTCATTCGCCGCAAAGTGTTCTTGCAGCCGTTCCACCACGGTTATGTATGCTACAGGCATACGGAAGAAGATTTGAGATATTCTGCAAACATGATTGCAGAAGCGTTTGAGGCATTGAAGGGGGATTTGTAAAAAATAACTGAAAGTTATAATGTGATGTTGTTTTCCTGATTGGAACTTAAATCTCATTGTTTGCATTGAAATTACACCTTAAGGAGTTGACCCGAAAATTGGGGAGCATTATAGTCTTTCTTCCACCTTACTCCCTGAATTAAATCTGGCTAAAAAAGTGTGGGCAAGATTAAAAAGAGCATTTACCAATAAACTGTTTAAATCTTTGGAAGAAATCAGTTTGTATATTGATTATGTTGCCAAAGAAATCAATAATTATAAGAGTATTTTATTGCATTCCTCTTAGCGCCCCATTCCCTCAAACCTCTCCGGTTCATGTTTATACCTGAAAATTACAGCAAACAGTAGTGCAACTATCAGTGCGTAAGCCGCAAAGGTAAACCAAACGTTGGCAACTGCCGGCAAATTCCATGTTATGGCGTGGGTGGCTGGGTTGGTAAAATATTTAGCAATCACCTGTCCGGCAATGAGGTTGCCCAACACGGCGCCTATTCCGTTGGTCATCAACATGAAAACGCCCTGTGCAGAGGACTGTATCTTTGAGTTTGTGTTTTGTTGCACAAACAGCGCGCCTGAAATATTGAAAAAATCGAAAGCCATACCATACACAATACAGGAAGCTACAATCAATCCGAAGCCCAGCGCGGTATTGCCTGCCAAACCAAACAGTCCGAAGCGGAGCGCCCACGCAATCATACTCATCAGCATCACTTTTTTAATTCCAAACCGTTTCATAAAGAACGGAATAGCAAGAATAAACAAAGTTTCCGAAATTTGTGAAATGGAAAGAATGATAGTGGAAAATTCAAATACAATAGACCCTTTCGGGAAAACATGAAAATCCTGTAAAAAAGCATCGCCATAAGCGTTAGTCAATTGCAACGCTCCCCCAAGCAACAAGCTAAATATAAAAAAGATAGCCATCTTTTTCTGTTTAAACAGCACAAAAGCGCGTAAACCCAAGCGGTCTATCCACGACATTTTCTCGCTATGTTCCACCTTTTCTTTGGTGATATTGGGTAATGCAAAAAATGCAAAAAGCGCCAAGCACATGGCGCCCACTGCCGAAATGATAAACGACACTTTGATGCTATATCCAAAGCCCCAATCTTTTGTGAAGCAGTTTGTTATCCACATGGCAACAATAAAGCCCACTGTTCCCCAAACTCTAATAGGTGGAAAATGGATGACCGGATCCTTTCCCACTTTCTTCAATGTTTCAAAGCCAATGGCGTTATTCAAGCCTATTGTGGGCATATAGAAACACATGGCAATCAATAAAATCCAGAAGAAATGCGTGGGCGCATCAATCAACGGCAAAAAGCACATGGTGATTCCAAAAAACAGATGTAAAAGGGCAAAAACATAGTTGGCTTTCCATTTGTCGGCAATAATCCCGAACAATGTAGGCATAATTAAAGAAGCAAAGCCCATAGTGGAGAACACCAAACCAAACTGGGCGCCATCCCAACTTCGTTCTTTAAATCCATACGCTGCAAGGGTCATCATCCAAGCCCCCCAAACAAAAAACTCCAGAAAATTCAGAATAATTAAACGTGATTTTAAACTCATATTTTACCTTTTTTTGGTTAATTAATTGTTCTTATTTATTTTGAACACACCAATATCCGCCTCTATCAGCACCTACGCGCTCAATTAAACCTTTAGCTTTTAATTTGGATATATTTTCTTTTATTTTACTCGCAGTAATACCCACTATCAGAGTTAATTCCTCTATGGTTATAGATGGCTCTTGTAACATATTTTCTATTATAAGCTGTTGGTTTTTTGTTATTTTTTCTGTCCCTTTTTCTGTCCCTTTTTCTGTCCCTTTTTCTGTCCCTTTTTCTGTCCCTTTTTCTTTATTTATTAGTTGATTTTCCTTCTTCATATTTACGAGGTCACTACTTTCTATTTCAAATTTCAATCCAAAAGCGGTCACAGCCAAACCGCCTGAAATCATTTCATATTTAGGTTCTTCCAATCCATAATCAATAAACATACTTCTCATTCTTCTAATGCCTGTTCCATAGCGTTCAATCAACCCTGTTTCCTTTGCCATTTTCGCTATTTGTCTGTTTCGTGGAGCTGAAATATATTGATTGGCTTTCAACTGTTCAATAGTAATTGAATCGGGCAAAGCACCTGGATTAAAGAATAAAATATGATCCGGAAAAATTTTTATTATCGAATTTGAAGATGCGGTATAGTCACGATGAATAATCATATTTAGCACTATTTCACGCAAAGCATCAAGCGGATATTGCCAACGTTGAATGTTTTCAACTTGCGTGTCTGTGATGATCAATTCTTTGTTGATATGTTTTTTAATAAATTGCATAACTTCCTCTATTTGAGTTAGAATGTCATCTGAATTTACAACATCGTCCTTGATAACAATTTCTGAAGCAAAATGTCCCATTTGAATCGTTGTATAAAGATTTTCGTCTTTCGAAAACATTAAAAAACAGCCATTTGAAATTTTATCATTTTCCAATAGTAATTCATTCTTTGCAAGAAATTCATGAGTATTTTCAAATTGAAAATTTTCATCTCTTCGTTTAATGATATTCATTACTTTTTCAACTTTTTCAAACGAAATATCATTAATAGTTTTATGGGGACGTGGGTAATAATCCCAACTTGAATTAACTGTTTGTAAATGCATATTTGCCACTTCTGTTGCCGAAAGCAAGTGATTTGAATTACCTGTCCGTTTAAAATATTTTCCTCTTGTAGCAACCGGTTTTATAGGGTATTCTTGAACAAAGAATGAAATAATCGTCTTATTCTCAACAATAAGTTCTTCTGCATCAGGAAGTAGTTGGGGATTTGTTTTATTTCTTATTTCATTGATCCAATTTTGAACGGTTTCCTTACCCACAGTGAGCCCCTGTACCTTTCCCGTATCAGATACCCCCACAAAAACCGTTCCTCCTTTTGCATTAGAGAATGCTACAAGCGTTTCTATTACATCTTCATTAAATGAAGTTTTAAACTCAACACTAATACTTTCTTTATTTGGCAACATACTCCGTACAAAATATTAAAATTTAAAATCTCATCCTCTCATCATCTCATCATCTCATCTTTCACACTCGCCCCTTCGCGCACCTGCATCAACCCCGTTACCATAATCGTGTCTCCAGCTTGCAAGCCAGTTACAACTTCTACTTGATTGTTGCTGCGAAAACCGGTAACAATAGAACGAGAATGGGCTTTGCCTTCAGAGATTAACCAAACTTTTTTGCCCTCCATCTCTTGCACAATCGCCTCTGTAGGAATCAAATAAACTTCATCCGATTGGTTGATAATGAGATTGACACGGGCGAACATGCCGGATAACAATTTACGGTTGGCATTATTGTAAAGTCCTCGCACTGTTATTGTTCTGGTTGCTTCCTGCACTTTAGGATCAACGGCATACACTATGGCTTCAAAATCTTCAGGAGAGACTTCGGTGCGGAATTTTATTTTATTTCCGGTAAAACCGGTGGAAGCATATTTTTCGGGAATGGCAAACTCCAATTTCAGTTTGTTCTGATCCACCAATCTGGCAATAATCGTGTTGAGTTGCAAGTAACTACCCAAGCTTACGCCGCGAAAGCCAACGGTTCCTGCAAAGGGGGCGCGGATTTCTGTTTTGGCAATCTTCGTTTTCAACAAATCAATATCGGTTTGCAAAATATTATAGTCTGTTTGCACTTGGTCGAACTCCTCGCGGCTCACAGCATCTTTCTCTAACAGAATCTTTTGGCGATTCAAACGTTCGTGTGTGAGTGCGAGTTGGTACTCAGCGCGTTTCAATTGGGCTTGCAACTCTGCATCATCCACTTTAAGAAGCAGTTGCCCTTCAATAACTGAGGCGCCTTCATCGAAAAAGATGCCCACCACTTTTCCTGCGGCTTCACTTACTAATTCCACCTCTTCGTTGGGCAGGAGCGTTCCCACAGCTGTGATGCCATTGCTTAACAAGTTGGGTATTACCACATAGAGTTTTGCAGAGATCGCTCCACCGCCCTTAGGCTTTGCATCTTCAACGCTTGCATTGTTTTTTGAGAATACAAATTTATAGCATACAAAAATCAGTATGGCTAAAATGGGAAGTGAAATGTAGATAACTTTTTTCAGATTCATAATGGTGGTTATTTTAATTTTCCGCTTAGCAACTGTAAGCCTATTTCAGACACTTTAGCTTGATAAGAAGCGTTCATTAATCTTTTAACAGCTTCAATATAGGAGCGTTGAAACTCTCTAAACTCTACGCCCGACAACGAGCCGATGCGATATTTTTCGAGGGCAATTTCTAAGGTTTCTGAAGTAATCGCCACATTTTCCATCTCAAAACTCAGCAGGGTGTGGTTATTTTTATAGATGTTAAAGAGTTCCGCCAACGCGCTCAATACGTTGAGTTCAATATCTTTATATTGCAACTCTGCATTTTGTAATTGATATTTTGCAATTTTATTGTTGCGCAAATTTTCCATACGGCTAAAAATGGGGATACGTGCTGTAAAGCCCCAGTAAGGACCATGTGAAACGGTTTGTGTAATAACGGCTGAGGGCGTTTTTCCATTGGCAAACTGGTAACCGGTAGAGAAATCAAGTGTTGGAAAAAAGTGCGACAAACTGCTCTTCACCTCCAACTCCGACAAGCGAATGCCTTTTTTGTTGATTAACAAGGATGTATTATTTTGCAAAGCGCTATCCACAATTTGGTTATAATTAAAAAGCTGCAACAAGACTAATGTATCCTGCACATAATTTTCTTTGGTTAAATCTTTGCTGAGCAAAGTATTTAGAGCAATGTAGGCATTGGTAAGCGCCTGTTTTTGAAGCATTAACTGTGAACTATCCGCATTTAAGTCTATCTTACTTTGGCGGTACTCCAACCCGGAAATAGCGCCGATTTGATACTTACTGTTGGCAATATTGAAACGTTGCATTGAAATATCCACAATGTTTTCGGTGGCTTCCAGCAGCTTGGTTTGAATCCACACATGATAATACGCAGCGCTCACATTAGCAATAAGCTGTTCCATTGCCAATACTGTGTTTAACGTGCTAATATCTAACAACGCCTTGTTCTTTGAGTTGGTAAAAAACATGGACAACCCGTCGAATATGCGCCAATTGAGATTAACGGAAGCGCCTCCGTTAAAATTATTCACATTTGCCAATGAGGTTTCTGTTCCAGCATTATCTGTCCTTGTAATAATATCATAACTGCTTCTGTGGCTTGCATCCCCATAAATAGTGGGGAGAAAGACCGTGTAGCTTTTCAAATTAGTACGACTTATATTTTCCGAATTTTTTGCGATTTGAATACCATAGTTTGATTCAAGCGCTTGTTGCACACAATCATCCAACATTAAGATTTGCGCTTTCACACAAAAAAAAGAAAGCAAAAGAGAGAATGAACAAAATAGCTTGTATTTCATTATGTTATATGATATTTTTTTTTGGGTGGCAAATATCATAAATTTTTTTTATGAGGCGAACTATTAGTGCAAAAAACATATATTTTCGCGCAAAATTTTCTTATGGCACACTATATTACAATTATAAACACCATTTTTGCTCGCCATCTCCTTTCAGTTTTTCTATTTTTTTTTACAAGTCATATTGCATATTCCCAAAGTCATTCGTTAGAGCAGCGCGTTTCTCTACAAGCGCAAAATGAATCGTTAGAAAACGTATTGGCGGAGATTACCAAACAAACCGGCGTACGGTTTTCTTACAATTCACAATTGATTAGTCCGAAAACTAAAGTAACGGTTAACGCGCAAAATAAAACCATCAAAGCCATTCTTGCCACTACACTTCCCGCTTCTGTTTCTTTTAAAAAAGTAGGGGAACATATCGTTTTTTATGCTACTCCATTGAAAAAGAATGTTCTAACAAACAATATTACAATTCCTGAACCCACTCCTGCTGAAAATTCTGAAAAATCTGAAAAAAATGTGTTCACGGATAATGGAAAACTTACTGAGGATTGTCTTAATAGTGTTCGTGCACCGGAAGACACGGTTCATGCAAACAAAGACACAATAAGTTTAACCAAAGAAGAAGAGATGAAATTACAAATTGCAGGCATGATGATGGCGGTTGCCACCGCAAGTGTACCCGTTGCAACACAAGCAACTACGCTACAAAAAGATGAAATGACCTCACACGAGATTACGTTGCAGGAACATGAAATTGCGCCTCAAGACACCGTTATTAAAACCAATGAAACACAACAACCCACAACCTGCAGACCTGCCCAGCTTACATTTTTTTATCCGTTAGGCACGGGGTTTGCAAAATCCGCCGAAAAATGCTATCACTTTTCTATCAATATTTTAGGTGGCGTAACAGGACAGCTTAAAGGTTTTGAGGCAGGTTCCTTGTTCAATATCAACAAATATGGTGCAAGAGGTGTGCAATTTGCCGGACTGTTCAATGTTACACACGCCTGTGATTTAGAAAAATATAGCAGGAATGCACAGTTTGCCGGACTTTTTAATACTACCAAACAAGGGTATTCTGTGCAATTTGCCGGAATTTTCAATCGTGGAGATACGGCTGTTTTTCAAGCAGGCGGAATCTTCAATTTGGCGAATGAAAGTGTTGCACAGTTTGCGGGAATCTTCAACCATGGAAACAACGCGCTGTTTCAGGCGGCTGGCGTTTGGAATGTATCAAAAAAAACCAAATGCCAATTAGCGGGAGTTGCCAATATCGCTCAAGAATCATACTGTCAAATTGCAGGTGTTTTGAATGTTACAAAAAAAGGACGTTTTCAAATGGGCGTGATTAATGTGCGCGATACGGCAGATGGGGTTTCTATAGGATTGATTAACATTGTGAAACGTGGCGGTATTTTAGAAGCCGGTATTGAAGCGGGAGAATTTGTGCATACCGCTGCAACATTCCGATCAGGGACTTCCCGATTATATTCAATTATTTCTGTGGGCTATAATTATGGGCAGAGATTTTGGTCATTTGGTTCAGGTTTAGGAACAAGTTTTAAGTTGATTGAGAAATTAAGTCTTAACTTGGAACTTTTTTATGCTGAATTACATAATTCTAGAACAGTTGATTTAACTCTAATGGATCCAATGGACTTACCTTATTATTCTTTAGGAAGGAAATGGAATGGGTTTATTCAATTTTCTCCAGTACTTCATTACCGTTTTGTTAAACATTTTAAAATTTATTTAGGTCCAAGTTTTAATTTTCTTATTCAAGGAAATGGTGGTATCTTAAATCCAACAACAGCGGTAATTAAGCTGAACCCTCCTTATAGAATGTATAATCAAACCTTCAGAAATTCAATGCTTGATATGTGGATAGGCGTTGTTGGCGGAATCAAGTTTTAAAATATGACGCATGAAAAATTCATGATTCCTCACTTCGTTCGGAGTGACACGCATACATAAATTCAAAAACAAAAATAATTCACATCATTAAATCTTTATTAATATGAAAAATCCAAAAAAACAAACCAAAACCCATTTAATCCTGTTTGCCATCGCAGCTTTCATGGTTATCCTGTTCAGCGCCTGTAAAGAAGGTTGTAGAAATTGTAAAGACTGTAAAGACATAACCACAAGAGAGGTCTCAATTACCAACCCCATAGTGGGCGTCATTTTTGATGGTCCGTGGGATGTAAATATTGTGCAAGACAGCCTCTCAAACAGCGCTGTAATTGAATATTGCTCTTCTCACGAGAATCAAATCGTTGCAGAGTTGCTTCCCAACGGATATTTGCATCTTAAAGTTCGGTGGGGGAACTATCATCATCATAGAGATGTGTTGCGGGCAAACATCAAAGCTACTTCTCTTGAAAAGATTGAGGCAAGCGGCGCAACAAGCATCCGCACTACCGGATATTTTGGCAACATAAACAATATTTCCTTGTCGGGCGCTTCCGACATAAACGGCTTGTTGGGCGCAGGAACCTCCACCATGCTGACGCTTACCGGCGCTTCCACCATTAAGGACTTCTCCTTTACCGGAAATAACATGAACGCTGAACTCAGCGGCGCTTCCGATCTGAAATGTACAAATCTTGTTCTCGACTATTTCACGGCAGACTGCTCCGGCGCATCAACCATGAGAAGCTGGGGCGGCAACATTACCAAAGCCTCTTTTAACGGTTCGGGCGCTTCCGATTTTGAAACATTGGAAATGAGATTGGATGACCTTGACATTGACCTTTCCGGAGCTTCAAACGCAACAGTTTTGGTAAACAATGTTATAAAAGGAAAACTTACCGGCGCCTCAACGCTGAAATATAAAGGCGCTGCTAATGTAAGCGGTGTTTCCACCTCAGGCAGTTCAAATATTATTTGTTTGAATTAACATTATTAATCATATCCAAGTGGCAACACAACAGCGTGTCGTTTTTTTGCGCACGAAGATGTAACCCGTTGCCTTCGCAGTATTTAAAGGACTTACAACCGGCGCAAATGCCGGTTTTTGTCCATGAGCGGTCGCGCATAATTTGGTATCGTTCGTTCCACACCGTCCAAAAATCGTCTTTGTAAATATTCCCTTGAATATAGTCGGCCCGCAGGCTGGGGCAAGCGCTAATAGAGCCGTCCACCAGCACGGAGCCCACTTGGATGCCGGCGCGACAGAAAAACGGCACATCGCGCACCTCCATCTCGTAGTCGCCCAAAAAGCCCTCGCAGCCGTAAGAAGCCTTGATAACACCCTCTTCACGTGTATGTTTAATAAAATTCAACATCCTGACAAGTTCTTGTGGTAAAAGTTTCAGCAAGGGGTTGTTCTCGGCGCGTCCTTTGGGAAAAATGGAGAAAAGCCGCCAATTTTTCACTCCCAAACTTACCAACAGATTCTTTATTTTCTCTAAATCATCAATATTTTTTTTGTTAACACAAGTTACCACATCATAAGTAAAATCTTTAATGGAGGCAATCATGGCGATGGCATTTTTGGCATGTTCCCACGAGCCGTTTTTTCCGCGCATCCAATCGTGCGTTTCGGGGTTCACTCCATCAAGACTCACAGTAACAGAGCGCAAACCCGATTGCAGCAACTCTTCCAATAATTTTGGGGTAAGCGCGTATCCGTTGGTAACCATTCCCCATGGAAACTCGCGTTTGTAAAACTCCTTTCCGCACTGTGCCAAGTCTTTGCGCATCAGAGGCTCTCCACCGGTAAGCGCAATCATCGTTTTGTGCGGGTTAACAAAAGGTTTTATCCTGTCTAATACCTTTAAAAAATCTTCCAAAGGCATATCGGGCGTTGTGGTTTGCTGGGTACAGTCGCTTCCACAGTGCAGGCATTGCAAGTTGCAGCGTAGCGTACATTCCCAAAACAAGTAGTTAAGCTCGTGCAGCCGCGTTTGGTTTTTCTTGTGTTGCCGAAAGAGGGATAAAGTAATTTTCTTTTTCAGGTTCATTTGTTTATTCAGTAAATAATTCACGTAAATCAATCTCCAATCCCTCAAAAATATGCACCGGAGCTTTTTGCGCTCCGGTATAAACGGTACCGTCATCATATTTCCCATTCGTTTGCAACAAGAAAATAGAGATAGCTTTTACCTTTGGATCAACAATCCAATATTCCCTAACGCCAGATTCTTCGTAGAGGTAAAACTTGTCTCCCCAATCTTTTTGAGATGTTGAGGGCGACAGCACTTCCACAATTAAATCGGGCGCACCAATACACCCTCTTTCATCTAATTTAGAGAGGTCGCAAACCACACAAATATCGGGTTGAACAACGTTAATAATTTTGTCATCAGCCGTTTCATTGTTTTTTGGCAAACGCACGTCGAATGGTGCGTGGAAAATCTGGCATTGCCCTTTATTCTGTTTAACAAATGACAGCAAAAACCAATTTATGATTTGAGAAAGTTGTGAATGAAGCAGATTTGGCGCCGACATCAAATGAACAAACCCGCGGATCAGCTCCCGCCGCACATCGTCAAACCATGTTAAATAATCTGCATACGTATAACGCTTGACTCCTTCTAAATTCAAGGTTTCAAACCTTATCAAAGGTTCTTCCACTTTAGTGGGCTCTTCCTCCACAACTTTGTAGGGGTGCGTGCCTTTCTCTTTGTTCATAATATTTTTATTTTAAAGTTTTTATGTTGTAAAAAAAATCTGTGTACAACAAGGCTAAGGTTTAAAAGTAGAATATGGTGTTCCATATTCTATAGAGGGTTCATCATCAACCCCTCTTAAAACTATGTCTATGGTTTTAGAATATTGATCACTTTTTTTTCCCTGTCCTTTTTTTACGAGGTCGGCATCCGTGAATCTTACATCAATCTCCCGCAGAGCAAATTCTCCTCCATTTTCTTCACCATCAATATCTTCAAATTTTAAACGTGTACCTTGATATCCCAAAAACTTTAAATGAAATTTTCCAATAGAATTTGTATGCAAGGTATCACTATAATTTTGGTTGGTAATACGAATATTTTCTATGGGTTGTCCTGTTTTGTCAGTTACCTTGCCGTAAATTTCAAATTCTGATTCCGGCATGCCATATTTATAACAAGAATAAAGTGTTCCTGATAAACCCAATAACAAAAGAAGCATTTTGTCGAAAAATTTAATAATTGGTTTTTTCATAGATTTTCATTTTAAACGGTGCAAAACTATAAAAATAAAAACAGGTATGCCCAAAGTAGAGTTATAAATTTTGGCACTTTTCTATAAGATTAAAACATTCAAGATTTCCTATACTTTTGCCCACGTTTTTTCATCAAATGAAACAAAAAGATTTTCTCTTCAATCTGCTTATTCTGCTTTTCCTTAATCTTCTTATTAAACCATTTTGGCTACTTGGCGTTGAGGTAAAAATTCAAAATACGGTAGGCAGTGAAAATTTTGGTCTCTTCTTTGCAGTTTTTAATTTTACTTTTTTGCTCAATACATTGTTGGATTTCGGTTTAACAGGTTTCAATAATAAAAATATTGCGCAAAATACACAACTTTTATCAAAACATATTTCAGGAATTCTAACATTAAAGCTTCTTTTGGGCATCATTTATCTCTTTGTAGTTTTATTAGCTGGAATAGGGATTGGCTACGATGGAGAGCAGATAAGAATATTAATATGGCTGGCTTTTAACCAATTTTTGAACGCACTGATTTTATACTTGCGTTCTAATATTGCGGCATTACTAATGTTTAAAACAGACAGTATTTTATCTGTATTAGACAAATTGTTAATGATATTGATTTGCGGGATATTACTTAAAAGCAATGTGATAGATCAACCCTTTCAGATAATATGGTATGTGTATGCACAAACTGCATCTTATTTAATTGCTGCAGGCGTGGCGCTAATAATAGTGTTATTAAAAGCAAAAATTATTCGATTAACATGGAATTTTACATTTTTTAGAGCTATTTTGAGAAAAAGCTTCCCATTTGCGTTACTTACTTTGCTGATGACAATCTATGGGCGCATAGATTCGGTAATGATTGAACGAATTCTTCCGGATTCAATAGCCGCTTATCAGGCAGGTGTTTTTGCTTCTGCATTCCGGTTTTTAGACGCATTAGTGATGATCGCTTACCTGTTTTCTGTAATTCTGCTACCCTTGTTTTCCAAGATGTTAAAATGCAAAGAAAACTTATTACCCATCATTACGAGCGCATTCTCTTTGCTATTCTTTTTTTCAGTAACATCTGCCGTATTACTTGTGGCTTATCGTCTTCCACTTCTTACATACTTTTATCCGCAAATTGGCACAGAGAGTGCAAGGGTGTTCCTATTTATTATTCCATGCATTATCCCGCTTTCTATGACCTATATTTTCGGCACGTTACTCACGGCAAACGGAAGTCTTCGTATTTTAAACATAACTTCTGCAGTTGCCATCGGGGTAAATATTGCCATAAATTTCACCCTAATTCCGATGTTAGAAGCACGGGGGGCGGCAATCGCAAGCCTTTCCACACAAACTTCTATTGCAATAATGCAATTTTTTATTGCTTTTAAACTGTTAAAAATTCCATTTTCTATTCTGCCCTATTTTAGATGTTTGTTATACATCGTTTTATTAATTACCTCTGTTTACTTTGCAAATTGCTATTTGCCTGTAGGGTTACTTCCAAGTTTACTGATTTGCAGTGGCATAGCGCTACTTTTGGCATTTACTACAAAATTGATACCAATAAAATTTATTGTTAGCCTTTTTGAGAAGGCATAATTTGAAAAAGAATATTCCTTAGTAATTCAACATCACCGGCATAATCAACATCAACAAATCTTCTTCCGAGGAGTCTTGTTCGGTGGGTAGAATCAACGCGGCGCGGTTTGGCTGTGACATTTCGAGGGCGATGACGTCAGAATCGAGGTTTTCTAGCATCTCCCGCAAAAATTTGGAGTTGAAGCCAATATCCATAGGTTCGCCGGTGTAAGCGCCTGTGATCATTTCTTCTGCTTTATTGGAGAAGTCTAAGTCTTCTGCTGTAATTACCGTTTTTTCATCTGAAAGAGAAACCCTTACTTGGAAAGTAGATTGGTTTGAGAAGATTCCTACACGGCAAATAGATTTGTGAAAATCTTTTCTCACCACTTCAAATTTATTTGGGTTTTCTTTAGGAATAACAGCTTGGTAAGCAGGAAATTTACCTTCTTTCAGAGAAGAAAACAACACGATGTTAGCAAAAGAGAAACGAATGTGGTGTGTATCAACGGTATATTCTACTTTTACTTTTTCATTTACGCCTGACAAAATAGATTTTAGTTGGGTAATCGGCTTTTTGGGCAAAATAAACGATATGGAGTCCTCCACTTTAACGGAAGTGTTTGTGAAGCGTACCAATTTATGAGCGTCGGTAGCCACGAAGGTGATGCTTTCATTGGAAAGTTCACACAAAACGCCCATCATATTGGGTCGCAGTTCATCGTTTCCAGTAGCAAACAAAGTTTTGCTTATGGCGCGATGCAATATAGGGGCTTCTATCTCAAACGATTGTGGTTCTTCCATCGTTTTCATTGCAGGATATTCTTCTCCGGGGAAACAAGAGGAATCGTATTCACCGTTTTCGGTTGAAAATTTTAAGACATGTGCTTCAAGATCAATATCGAAAACAATAGGAATTTCTACCGGCATTAACTTTAAAGTTTCCAAAATGGTTTTAGATGGGATTGCCACCGAACCTTCACCCTCCACATTGGTGAGTTGAACGGTTGCCGTCATTGTAGCATCTAAATCGGAAGCAGTGAGTGTGAGTGTCTCATTTTCAACGGTAAAGAGAAAATTGTCTAAAATAGGCAAGGTGCTGTTGGTTCCTAAAACGCCGCTTATGGCGCTTAAATTTTTATACAACACATCGCGAGATACAATAAATTTCATACTTTTTTTTATTAAATATTTGAAGGTGGCAAAAATATAAAAAATGGGGAATCGCAGTAGATGTTGTTTCATTTTTTTTCTACATTTGCCACCCAAAATATATACGAATATGGATAAAAACGAAGTACGCGAAGTGATTGCCAAACGTGTGGCAAAAGAACTTAAAAATGGCAATGTAGTGAACTTGGGAATTGGCCTTCCCACTTTAGTTCCCAACTATTTACCCCATGATGTTGAGTTGGTGCTGCAATCGGAGAACGGCTTGTTGGGCGTGGGTCCCACCCCTGAAGCCGGCAAAGAAGAAGCCCATTTGGTGAATGCAGGAGGTGGCTATATTACAGCTCGACCCGGCGCTTCTGCTTTTTCTTCGGCGCAATCGTTTGCCATTATTCGCGGCGGTCACGTAGATGCTACCATCTTGGGCGCTATGCAAGTGGATGAAAACGGTGACCTCGCCAACTGGATGATTCCCGGAAAACTCACCCCGGGCATGGGCGGCGCCATGGATCTGTTAGTAGGCGCAAAACACGTGATTGTTGCCATGGAGCACATGGCAAAAGGAGCGCCTAAAATCTTAAAAAAATGCACTTTGCCTCTCACAGCCAAAGGACAGGTGAACCTCATTATTACCGAAATGGGCGTGATGGAGATTACCCCTCAAGGAATTGTCTTAAAAGAAATTCACCCTGAATTTTCTGTAGATGAGGTGCAAACTGCCACAGAAGCAACCTTGATTATTTCGCCGAAGCTGAAGTCAATGGCGTTTTCGTTTACTTAATGCATGAGGCTGATGCTCCTGCGTGGTGAAAAAATTTTGTTTTATTTGCGGGGTGAAATTGACTCCTGAATACTTTATGCAATTTGCGCTCGCTGAAGCCGAAGAAGCCTTTGAAAAAGGTGAGATTCCGGTGGGCGCTGTTATCGTTTTAGATGACAAAATTATCGCCAAAGCGCATAACTTAACACAAACATTGAACGATGTTACCGCCCATGCCGAAATGCAGGCGCTTACCTCTGCCTTTCATTACTTGGGTGCAAAATATCTAAATGATTGTACTTTATATGTAACGTTAGAGCCTTGTATAATGTGCGCAGGAGCCCTCTACTGGGCGCAGATCGGAAAGATTGTTTTCGGAGCCCAAGACCCTAAAAGAGGTTATTCGTTAGTAAACAGTTCATTGCTGCACCCCAAAACGGAAGTGGTGAAAGGAGTGCTTGCAAACGAATCGCAAACGTTGTTGGAGCTATTTTTTAAGAAATTGCGATAAAAATTGAGTTTTTTCTATATTTTCGCGCCCGTTTTTAAAAAATGATTTGCAATGATAAAAATTACATTGCCCGATGGCTCAGTTAGAGAATTTGAAAAAGGAACAACCCCTTATCAAATTGCGGCTTCTATTAGCGAAGGTTTGGCGCGTAATGTGCTCGCAGCCAAAGTAAACCTTGAGATTGTAGCGCTTAACTTCCCCTTGACCGACGATGCGCAGGTAACCCTCCTCACATGGAACGATGCCGAAGGAAAAGCTGTATTTTGGCACTCCTCGGCGCACTTGCTCGCTGCGGCTGTAAACCAATTGTATACTGGCGTAAAGTTCGGAATAGGTCCCAATATTGAAAACGGATTCTATTACGACATCGATTTTATGGATTATCCCATTTCTTCGGATGACTTTCCTGCTATTGAAGCTAAAATGTTGGAAATTGCACAAGCTCGCCCGCAATTTGAACGCATGGAAATTTCGAAAAACGATGCCAGAGCGCTGTTTGTGAAAAAGAACAATGAATATAAAGTAGAACTGATTGAAGACCTTGAAGATGGTCAGATCACATTGTACCAATTGGGAGAATTTACCGATTTGTGCCGCGGTCCCCATCTCTTTGATACAGCAACTATTAAAGCTATAAAACTGTTAAATACTGCCGGAGCTTATTGGCGCGGCGATGAAAAACGCAAACAGCTAACCCGTATCTACGGAATCACATTCCCCAAGAAAAAAGAGTTGGACGATTATTTGTTGCTATTGGAAGAAGCTAAAAAACGTGACCACAGAAAGTTAGGAAAAGAGTTGGAGTTGTTTACGTTTTCTCAGGCGGTGGGTGCCGGTCTCCCAATATGGCTGCCCAAAGGCGCTGAACTGCGCGAACGCTTGGAGCAATTCTTGAAAAAAGTACAGAAAAAGTATGGTTATCAACAAATTATCTGTCCGCACATTGGCAATGTGGAGTTGTATAAAACCTCCGGTCATTACCAGAAATATGCTGCCGATTCGTTCCGGACCATCACCACGCCGCAAGAGGGCGAGGCTTTCTTCCTGAAGCCAATGAACTGCCCCCACCACTGCGAAGTGTATGCCATGAAACCACACTCTTACAGAGAGTTGCCGCTGCGCTATGCCGAGTTTGGAACCGTCTATCGTTACGAACAAAGCGGCGAGTTGCACGGTTTGACCCGCGTGCGCGGCTTCACACAAGATGATGCCCACATTTTCTGTACCCCAGACCAATTGAAAGAGGAGTTTTGCAAGGTAATTGATATCATTCTCTACATATTTAAAGTGTTAAAGTTTGAAAATTTCACAGCGCAGATCTCACTCAGAGACCCTGAAGACCGTGAAAAATATATCGGCTCTGACGAAAACTGGGAAAAAGCGGAACGCGCCATCGTGGAAGCTGCACAAGAGAAAGGATTACAAACAATTACCGAAATAGGAGAAGCCGCTTTCTACGGTCCCAAGTTAGACTTTATGGTGAAAGATGCTATTGGCAGAAAATGGCAGTTGGGTACTGTTCAAGTGGACTACAACTTGCCGGAACGCTTTGACTTGGAATACATTGATGCTAACCAACAAAAACAACGCCCCATTATGATTCACCGTGCGCCTTTTGGCTCTATGGAGCGCTTTGTGGCTGTGCTGTTAGAACATACTGCCGGAAACTTCCCCCTGTGGCTCACCCCAGAACAGGCAATTATTCTTCCTATTTCCGATAAATATTTAGATTATGCTTACGAATTGAAACAAAAACTGGAAGAAAATAATATTCGTGTTCAAATTGATGAACGTAGTGAAAAAACCGGTAAGAAAATCCGCGACGCAGAAGTAAAAAAGACACCTTACATGCTCATCGTTGGTGAAAAAGAGGAAGCTGAAAAAACGGTTTCCGTACGCGAACACAAGGCTGGCGACCAAGGAGCAATGCAAATAAGTGATTTTGTATCAATGATAAACGAGAAGATTAAAGAAGAGTTATTATAAAATCTAAAAAAAAATAATGAGAATAATGTTGAAAAAGAAAAACAATATTTTTGTGCACACCAAAAAAAAGTCTGTTATGCGTATTAAATACTGTTTCTTTTTTCTTTTCCTGCTTTCATTTTGTAAACTCTCTGCTCAAGTAGATCCCATTTTTACTTTTTCCCCTTGGACGCAATTTTTCTACAATCCGGGTGCGCTCGGCGAAAAAGAACATCACCTTAATTTTACCGGCGTATTACGACAAGGGGAGATGTTTATGACAGATAATCAAGCGCCACTTGATCCTACTGATCCAGGTAGTAGTAACCAGAGTAAGAATCCTGATAAACCTCAATATCCTAAGGTTTCCACTCAACAGATTTTACTTGGTATTGATTCCTATATTAAAAAAATTAGGGGTGCGGTAGGGATTATGTTTCTTAAAGATAACGGTTCAGAAAAGGGTTCAGAATATGATAATATTGGTTTTAGATTAGGATATGCCTCCAAGTTTCGTATTCGTGGGGGTAAATTAGGCATTGGACTGCAAGCTGGTTTTTTAAACAGGAAACTTGCAAAAGATTTGAACCCTAATGATATTGGAGATCAAACTATTGACAAAGCAACCGAGTCTGGGTCGTATATGGATTTTGATATTAACTTCGGAATTCTTTACAAAGCACCTACGTGGTATGTAGGGGTATCCGGAACGCAACTACTTGGGGGAGCCCGCATTTCAGGCGAAACAGGTATTGCTAAAATTTCTCGTCAGTTTTATCTTACTGGAGGTTATATATGGAACTTAAAAACCGCTATTCCATGGTCTATTGAGCCCCATCTTCTCATTCGTACCGACATTGCTACATGGCAATTGAATGTTTTGGCTGTGGCAAGATACAACGGTATATTGTGGTTTGGAACAGGATATCAAAACGGAGGAATTCCTGTGCTTTTTGGTGCAACTCCTTTTTACAACTACGGCAATGATTATTTGAAAGAATTAGAGATAGGAGTAGCCTATACTTTCAAAACCGCTAAATATGGCTATCAAATGAATGGCAGTATGGGCGATTTTGAATTAGTGGTTCGTTACGGCTTTAATTTTTATAAAGACAAGGCGCTGAGCGGATACGGTTCGTCGCGCCATTTGTATAAAAATCAATACTAAATATAATAATACATATATTTTAGCGTTTCCCAAATCATAACTTTATTAAAAATGAAAAAAATAGCTTTGTTTGCATTGATTTTTATAGGCTTTGCCGCTTGCAAAAACTCCGGTGACGGGCAATTGGTAGGGGTCTCAAATAAAACTAAATTCATAACATTTACCCCCTACGGAATGGTGTATGTTCCTGAAGGAAACATTATTTTAGGAACCGGTGAGAATGACCCCGTACTATCCTTCGCTCCACAACTTCGCTCTGTTACCCTTCCTAAGTTCTGGATGGACGAAACTGAGATTACCAATAACGAATACCGCCAGTTTGTGAATTGGGTAAGAGACTCTATTGCACATACCCTTTTAGGAGAAGCCGAAATTGCCGAAGCCGAAAAGTATGGACACTTCCTTAAATATAAAAAAGGAGATAACGCAGGTGAGCTTATTGACCCTAGAGTAATTAACTGGAGAGAAGAGATTCCTTGGAACTCTACTAACGAAGAGGTGCAAGAGGCGCTCAGCCCACTCTTCTCAAAAAATTCTGGTTTCTATCATTATCGTCAAACAAGTCTTAATGTATCCAAACTGAATTACGAATATTGGACTATTGATTACGAAGCAGCCGCTGCTAAAGAAAAAGGAGGCAGCTCTATTGGAGGTATGTTTGCCAACAGACCCAGTCATGTTGACGGTAACTTGGACAGATTTGTGAGAAGAAATGTAACTAACGTGTATCCAGATACCTTAGTTTGGATCTATGAGTTTACTTATTCCGATAATGAGCACATGACCAAGAACTACTTCTCTCATCCTCAATACAGCCATTACCCCGTTGTGGGCGTGAATTGGATACAATGTCAGGCTTTTTGCCATTGGCGCTCTCAAATGCGTAATTTATGGCTTATCAGCAGAAGCTATCCTGTAGAGCACGACTTTAAACTGCCGAGCGAAGGACAATGGGAATGGGCAGCCAGAGGAGGATTACAAGGCAATCCTTACCCGTGGGGCGGTCCCTATACGTCCAACCAAAACGGATGTTTCCTTGCAAACTTTAAACCCCAAAGAGGAAACTATACTGTAGATGGAAACTTCTACCCTGCCGTTGTGGCTTATTATAATCCTAACGACTTCGGTTTGTATGATATGAGTGGCAATGTTGCTGAATGGTGCAGCGACGCTTACAGTCATTCTGCCTCCTCATTTGTTTCTGACATTAATCCTGTGTATAAATACAATGCCACTCAAAACGACTCTAAGGAAAGAAAAACAAAAGTGGTGAGAGGCGGTTCATGGAAAGATATCAGCAAGTATATTTCCGTTTATAAAAGAGACTATCAATATCAGGATACTTGTACCTCATATATTGGATTCCGTTGCGTTCAAGAAGCAATCGTTAACCCAAAAGAAGTCAATAGAGGAAGTGGATCGAAAATCTATAGATAATTAACACTAATATTTAACAATTAAGAGGGAATTAAACCTTAAAAACTTAAACTTTAAACTTAAATTAATAACAGTATGACTCTTTACAAAATCGTTCGTAGCAAAGGTTACAAAAATTTCATGGCTAAGTTGTATGGCATTGGCGCTTCAATAGTAATTTTGGGCGCTCTTTTTAAAATCCTCCACATGCAAGGTGCCGACCTAATGTTAATGCTTGGTATGGGAACAGAAGCGCTTATTTTCTTTTTCTCTGCATTTGAACCCCTTCATAAAGAATATGATTGGGCATTAGTATATCCGGAATTGCAAGATGCAATGGGAGGTAGTAAGAATCCTAAAGGAACAGTATCTCAACAATTGGATAGAATGTTGGAAGAAGCTAAAATTGGACCCGAACTGATTGACAGCTTGGCAGCTGGTATGAGAAATTTAGGCGATAATGTAAAGAAATTATCCACTACAACCGATGCCGCATTAGCTACTGAAGGCTATATCGCCAATATATCCAAAGCGAAAGATGCCGTTCAAAATCTTACTAATGTTTATGAAAAATCGGCGCACGCCCTTTCTGATAGTTCCGAATTGCAAATTAAATCTGTTCAGGAAATGTTTGAAGCTCAAAAACATCATGCCCAAAAAATGCAGGATGTGCAAAACCAAAGTATTCAAAAAATAGGACAAATTCAGGAACAAGGAAACCAAGCTATTGTTGAAAGCTATAAGAAAATTGAAAAAATACAAGAATTAGGCAATCAAACTATTTCTGAAAACTATAAGAAGATTGGACAAATCCATGAACAAGGCAGCCAAGTGATTAGCGAGCACTATAGAAAAATGCAAGACACCACTGCAATGCTTGTTAATAATTTGAATGACACGGCGACAGAAGCTCAAAAATATAAACAGGAAGTTGACAAACTATCTAAAAACGTGGCGCAAATGAATGCAATTTATGCTAATATGTTAGCCGCAATGACAAATAAATAGAATTAAGAATTAGGAATTAAGAATTAGGAATTGTGAATTAGAAAAAACTTTAATCACTAATCACTAATCATTAATCACTAATCATTAATCACTAATCATTAATCACTAATCACTAATCACTAATTAATAACTAAACTTTAAATTAAAATATGGGTGCATCAAATTGTCCGGAAACCCCCCGCCAGCGAATGATAGGTATGATGTATTTAGTGCTCACGGCATTGTTGGCGCTAAATGTATCAAAAGAAATTTTAAATGCTTTCTCCATTGTTGACGAAGCTTTAGATACTTCTAATCAAATTACAGTGAGCAAGAATAATCAGGATTATGGCGAACTGAATCATCAAAAAGGAATATTAGGTGAAGATAAAGTAGCCGAAGCCTTTGAAAAAGCAATGCAAATCAAAAATAAATCGAATGAAATGGTTGAATATATTCAGCAACTAAAAGCTAAATATATTGAATATGTGGATGATGCTTCTGCCTATAATGAAGATGGAACCATCAAGACTGTGGCTCAGCTCAGATTAAAAGATAATGTTAGCAAGGCAACTAACTTTATGATTAATGAGAAAAATGCGGAAAAACTGAAACTGAAACTTGAAGAATACCGAAAGCAATTGCTTACTTTTGTTGATGACGCAGATCGTGAAAAGTTATCTCAAACTATTGGTATAGAACTGAATGAAAAACTCAGGAATGCTACGGGAACCCCAGAGAAATGGGAGTCTCATTATTTTGAAAACGTCATCTTTGCTGCTGGGGTTACTCTATTAAATAAAACTATCGGAGAAGTACGCAACGCCGAATCGGTTCTCTTAAAATATGTGATTAATTCTATCACTAAAAGCGACTTTAAAATTTCTGATGTCGTTGCCAAGGTGATTCCTAAATCTCAAATTGTGTTTCAAGGTGAACCTTACGAAGCCGAAATTATCGTAGCTGCTTATGATAATAATTTGCCAATTGAGGCATGGTGGCGAATGGGTGCCGGTGTGATGAACTCTACACAAGGCGCCAATTTGTCTAAAGGAGACGCAGGTATGGCGTCAATAAAAATTGCAACAAATTCAGTGGGAGATTTTAGCTATACTGGACTGGTCAAAATGATGGGAGGAGATGGCACCGAACAAAAGCATCCTTTTGAGGGGAAATATACCGTTATGGCGCCTTCTGCTACTGTTGCTGCCGACAAGATGAATGTGCTTTATGCCGGCATTGAAAATCCGATTTCTGTGAGTACCTCCATAACTGCGGAAAAAACGTCCATATCATTATCCGGTGGAACTTATTCTAAAACAGGTCCTGGAACATACAATATCTCTATTCCTGAAAGTTTGATAGGAAAAACCGTTACCATTAGCGCTATTGCTGATATGAATGGAAAACAGCAAACTATGGGCTCCGTCAATTTTCGTGTGAAGCGTGTTCCTGATCCGGTGGCTGCTCTGGGTGGCAGTAATAAAGGGGGCGGAAAAGTCTCTAAAGCAGAACTCCTTGCCAATCCTTTTATATTGGCAGACATGGGTACTGACTTTGTATATGACCTTAAATGGACGGTAAACTCCTATCAAGTTACTTTTCTTATTAAAGGTATTGAAGATGCACCAATTGTATGCAATAACAGGCAATTTTCGGACGCTATTAAAAATAAAATCAACTCTTGCGGTACGGGAACTACAATCTTCTTTTCCGAAATCAAAGCCTCTAGCGTTGCTGGTACAAGATCTTTAAACCCTATAACTGTAATTTTAAGATAAAAGAAATATGAAAAAAGGAATCCTTCTCACTTTGTCGATAGTATCATTTTCCTTTCTTTATGCGCAAACAAATGATACTCCAGTCCCACCTCCCCTTACTGTCCCTTGGGAAATAGTGGAAGTAAATGATAGACCTGGTCCTGTGCCTTACCCTGCTGTAAAGCACAATGATGTGATGTGGCATGTAACAATATGGAGGGACCTTGACTTGCGCGAAAAAAGAAATCATGCCCTTTATTTTCCTACTGAACCACAAGGAAGTTTTAGAAGTTTGGGACAGGTAATTTTGGATGCTATTGATTTTAACAACCCCAATAATGAAAATGCGCTCCCCATTTATGTGGATGAATATTGCAACATTAAACGGGATCGTAGCGATATAAAAAATGTACTGAACAATTCAAGAACGATTGCGCAGTATGATCCTGATTCAGGAGAACCTACTGGTGAAATTTCTATTGATGAGCCATTTACTGCTGCTCAAATTATGTATTATCGTTTGAAAGAAGTGTGGTTCTTTGATAAAAACAGAGGCGAGTTAAGCGTGCGTATTCTTGAAATAGAACCTTTCTTTGAATATGAAAAAGAAGGAGCCATTGGCGCTTCTGATGATGATGCAGTTTCTTTACTTGCAAGAAGACGTTTAGGACATATTAAATATGATGAATTAAGACCCTATTTAGCCCAGCAACAATATTATACCCCGAAAAATACTGCGCTTCAACTTACGTTTGATGACATTTTAACGTGGAAACGCTATTTTTCAAGTTATATTATTGCAGAAGGCAACCTGCAAAACAATCGGGAAATTCAGGAGTATATCACCAATCCTCGCGACCAACGTTTAGAATCAGAAAGAATTATGAGCGAAATTCGCAATCGTGAAAGTGAGATCTGGGATTACTAAGCGTAATGAAACCCTCTGACTTTGTCTCTTTCAAGCCAGAATTTTTTAAAACGGTAAAAGATTATAACCGTAAAAAATTTACGGCAGACTTAATGTCGGGGTTAATTGTGGGCATTGTAGCTTTGCCTTTGGCAATTGCTTTTGGAATTGCCTCCGGCGTTACGCCTGAAAAAGGAATTATCACAGCGATTATTGCGGGGTTTATCATCTCTTTTTTGGGTGGAAGTAAAGTGCAAATTGGCGGACCCACCGGCGCTTTCATCGTTATCGTTTATGGAATCGTGCAGCAATACGGCGAAAGCGGGCTTATCATTGCCACGCTCATGGCAGGTGTCATGCTGTTTCTCATGGGTTTTTTCAGACTGGGCACAGTGATCAAATTTATCCCCTATCCTATTATTGTAGGCTTTACGGCGGGTATTGCCGTCACTATTTTTTCAACGCAAATCAAAGATTTCTTAGGGCTAACAATGGATTTCGTGCCCAGCGATTTTGTTGGAAAATGGATCGCTTATTTCCAGTCTATTCATACACTGAGACTTCACGATTTTGGCGTGGGCGCAATTTCTTTGTTTATTATCGCTTACGGACGAAGGAAGTTCAAGAAAATTCCTTCCTCGTTAGTGGCAATTATAGTGGCAACGGTGGCGGTTTATTTCTGCAACCGTTATAACTTGTTTGGTGTGCCGGTGGAAACCATCGGCAACCGCTACACGATAGACCCCTCGCTTCCAAAGCCCGTTACGCCGGTAATTGACTTCAAAACCATTCAAATGCTGCTGCCGGCGGCGTTTTCCATTGCCATGCTGGGCGCCATCGAGAGCCTGCTTTCGGCAACCGTTGCCGACGGTGTGATTGGCGAAAAGCACAATTCTAACACCGAACTCATGGCGCAGGGTGTTGCCAACCTGATCACACCTCTGTTTGGGGGTATCCCTGCTACCGGCGCCATTGCCCGCACTATGACAAACATCAACAACGGCGGAAGATCACCTGTGTCAGGAATGGTTCACGCGGTAGTGTTATTGGTGATCTTGCTGTTTTTGGGAAACTTGACCCAATATATCCCAATGGCAACCTTGGCGGCAATCCTTATTGTGGTATCCTATAACATGAGTGAGTGGCGCACCTTTAAATCGCTATTGAAAAATCCGTTTTACGATGTGCTGGTGTTATTATTAACATTCTTTTTAACTGTAATTTTTGACTTAACCGTTGCCATAGAATTTGGTTTGATTTTAGCAACATTCCTATTCATGAAACGCGTTGCTGAAACTTCATCCATATCTGTCATTCGTGATGAATACGACATGAATACCGAAACTGAAATCAAATCTCAAAACGAAAAAATAACCCTGCCCAAAGGCGTAGAAATGTACGAAATAGAAGGTCCATTCTTCTTTGGTATTGCCAACAAATTAGAAGAAGAAATGGACAGCACGCACGAAAAACCCAAAATCCGCATTATCCGTATGCGTAAAGTCCCATTCATCGACTCTACTGGCTTATACAACCTGCGTAGCTTGTACCGCCTTTCCAAAAACTCAAAAATATTTATTATACTGTCAGGCATAAACGAACGGGTAAACGAAGTATTGGTAAACTCAGGCTTTGCCGACCAGATTGGAAGAGAAAACATTTGTCCTCATATTGATTTGGCGTTGAAGCGTGCGGAAGAAGTGCTGGAGGAGTTGGCAGAAAAACATCATTAACCACTAACCACTATTTTGAATTACCTTACCGTAGAAAAACTGACAAAATCCTTTGGCGAAAAGTTGCTTTTCGAGGATATTACCTTTGGCATTGAGAAAGGACAGAAAACAGCGCTGATTGCTCGAAATGGCGCCGGAAAATCCTCCTTGCTGAATATCATTACAGGATTGGATTTTCCTGATTCAGGAAAAGTTACAGTGAGAAATAACATCACCGTTTCTTATCTGCCACAACTGGAAACAGTGGCAGACAACTATTCGGTGATGGATGTGATTTTCGATTCCAATTCGCCTGCCATTAAGGTGGTGAAAGAATATGAAACGGCTCTGTCGTTAGTGAAAAGGAATGAGAATCAAGAGAATTTGGTACGCTTTGAACACGCACTTTCCGAAATGGAACGCCTGCATGCCTGGGACTTGGAAAGCAGAGTGAAAGAGATTCTTTCCCGTTTTGGCATCGACGATATTTTTAAGAATGTTAGTGAGTTATCGGGGGGACAGCGAAAGAAAACCGCCCTCGCCAAAACCCTCATCTCCGACACCGATTTGCTGATTTTGGATGAACCCACCAACCACTTGGATATTGATATGATTGAATGGTTGGAAGAATATCTATCTACTTCAAACACAACA
>JGI24696J40584_12961692_pt1 | contig 37815 bp, 28 predicted proteins | sample TergutCo191P4_FD_40584 | JGI IMG/M metagenome (IMG submission 40584)
AGTAATGGCAAAAGGAATTTTGTGTTTTTTTTATGATATTTGTCTTGAGGCAGAAGGCGGTGATGAGGTGATTAGAGGATTATATGATGAGACTATGAGACGATTAGATGATGAGACGATAAAACTCACCTCTCATCAACATCACGCACCTGCCCGCAGGTTTGTACTTTGTAAAAATAACTAACGAGCTTGGGAATGTGGTAAAGAAAGTGGTGAAGCAATAAAAATTCTATTAACCCTAATATAAAAAAAATCACATATTTATAAACCCCAAAACAATGTCAAAAAAAGAAAACTCCATTTGGCAACTCATCACGGCGCTTACGAGCATAACCGTGGTGGCAACGATTGCACTCTCTTGCGTTTATTTAGCTACAAAAGAGCCAATTAAACAAATTAAAATTGCTAAAGACAATGCCGCAAAGGTCATGGTTTTGCCAGGTTTTGACCCCGCTTCAGGGGTTTTTGTACAGACAAAAGCCTTGCCTGAGGGATTGAAAGACTCATTAACCGTTACGCTGGCTTACATGAACAATCAACTGTTTGGAGCGGCAGTAGCCACCCACACCAACATTGCCTTTAGCGGTCGCTTTGATATTATGGTAGGCTTTGACCATGAGGGTAATATCTTGAATACCGAAGTACTTGGGCATCAAGAAACGCCCGGATTGGGTGATAAGATTGATAAAAAGAAAGACAAATTCCCCTTGCAGTTTGCCGGAAGAACGCCGAAAGAGAAGCCGCTTTCTGTAAGAAAAGATGGCGGGGATATTGATGCTATTACGGCAGCTACCATTTCATCCCGCGCCTTCTGCAATGCCGTGAATTATGCCTATCAAGCCTATCAAATGGTGTTGCAAGATGCTGAAATTATTAACAATAACAATATAACAGAAAAGGAAGAAAATCATGAATAAAGTTGAACTCATTACCCGCGGACTTATTAAAGAAAACCCCACCTTAATTATGGTGCTGGGGCTTTGTCCTTCCCTCGCAGTTACCACCTCTGCCATTAATGGTATTGGCATGGGGCTTGCCACAACCTTTGTACTTATGTGTTCCAACACATTAATTTCCATGCTTAGAAAAGTGATTCCCAACAAAGTGCGTATCCCCATTTTTGTGGTAGTATTTGCTGCTTTCGTTTCCATGATTGATTTGGTAATGCAAGCCTATATTCCGGCGCTTTCAGCAAGTTTGGGGCTGTTCATCCCCTTGATTGCCGTAAACTGCATTGTGTTTGCCCGCGCTGAGTCTTTTGCCATCAAAAACAAAATCTTTGATTCTGCTCTTGATGGACTGGGCATGGGACTCGGCTTCACCTTGGCGCTATTCCTCATCGGTTCCGTGCGTGAAATTTTGGGCAACGGCTCCATCTTCGATTACAGGTTTATGGAAAACAGTGAAATCCTTGTTTTTGTGCTGGCGCCCGGCGCCTTCTTTGTCATGGGGTTTATCATTGCTACCATTCGATTCTTTCAAGCAAAAAAAAATTAAGAATTAACAATTAAGAAATTATATTACACCTATAAACCTTTACACCTATACACCTTTAAATCAAAAACATATATGGAATACTACATTTTAATGATCCTCGGAGCGGTGTTGGTAAACAACATTATTTTAGCTCAATTTCTTGGAATTTGCCCATTTATGGGAGTTTCGGGTAAAATGTCCACAGCAGTAGGAATGGGCGCTGCCCTGCTTTTTGTAATGACCTTGTCCACAATGGTTACTACGCTCGTTTACAACTACGTGCTTGTGCCACTTGAGCTGGTATATTTGCAAACCGTCATCTTCATTCTTATTATCGCTGCATTGGTGCAGGCGTTGGAAATTGTTTTAAAAAAGGTAAGTCCTTCGTTGTACAATGCTTTGGGTATCTTTTTGCCCTTAATTACCACCAACTGTGCTGTTCTGGGTATTGCCATCACAGTTACTCTAAAGAGTTTTAGTTTAATTGATGCAACATTATTCACCATGTTTACAGCACTTGGTTTTTGTGTTGCCATCATTATTTTTGCAGGCATTCGCGAACAATTGGAACTGGTGAACATTCCCAAAGGCATGAAAGGGATTCCTATTGCGCTTATTACTGTAGGGATTTTAGCGCTGGCATTTATGGGATTTGCCAATTTGGCTTAAGTTATGCTGCACCCCATTTGTTAGACCAATAAAGATTATTTCTTAGGTGATATCTTTCTGGTTAAATGTTGCGAAATTATTTTTTTTCTTATTTTTTAAAGTAGTGATAGATTGTTTCACTATCGATATTTATTTTATTATCAAAATTATATATCATTTTGGGAGTATCTATGCCGGCTTTCCATTCCACATTTCCAATGAGGATAAAAGTTTCATCCCATAAATTTGCTTCAAAAAACTTTTCTAATGTTTTTTTTCCACCTTCCACAATCAAAGATTGAATGTTTTGTGCATAAAGTTCAAGGAGAACTTTTTGTATATTTCCTTTTAAAAATGTAAAAGAATCATTGAGAATGGTTGGCTTTCTTTCATCGCATAGCACAAAACGCTGGGGCTGGTTTGAGCCATACAAACGGTTGGTTAATTTCGGGTTATCGTTTTTCAACGTGTTGTAACCCAATAAAATCGCCTGTTCTTCGTTGCGCAGTTTATGCGCCCAAACCCGCATTGATTCGTTAGTAATCCAATATTTTTCATAAATATTTTCAGTTCGCAAAATATCCATATACCCATTTTTTGTTTGCGCCCATTTGAGGATGATATAGGGACGTTTTTGGTTGTGAAACGTCATAAATCTCCGGTTCAAATGCAGGCATTCATTGTATAATATGTTTTCAACAACCTCAACACCGGCTTCTTGCAGCATTTCAATTCCTTTTCCGTTCACTTTTTTGTTGGGATCTCTATTTCCCACCACCACTTTAGGAATCTGTTTTTCAATAATTAAAGAAGCGCACGGAGGTGTTTTTCCATAATGAGAACAGGGTTCTAAATTAACATAAAGTGTTGATTCTTTTAACAATTCATGGTTTTTCACTGCGAAAATAGCATTTACTTCGGCATGTGGTGCACCATAATGTTGGTGAAATCCTTCTCCAATAATGTGCTCATTATGAACAACCACCGCTCCCACTAACGGATTGGGGCGTACTTTCCCCAGCCCCAAAGCGGCTAACTGTAGCGCACGATGCATCCAAAACTCATCAGTGGTCATTTTTTCAGGAAATAAGACAACGGCTGAAACTGTCTAACGTATTGCGTGTATTGTACCGTATATATTTCATCTTTATTATCATTGATCGTGGCATAAAACCTGTCTCTAACAATTTCATAGTAGTCCTCTTGAATCAATTGATCATCCTCATAGAGTTCTCCTTGACTAATATAGTGGTAAATATTAAGCGTAGTGGTTTTATTGTCAACATCAGTAACAGAGATAGTTTTACTAAGGTTAAATTGTGTAATAGAATCTTTTAATGAGTTCTCCATTTTCGGAAAAAACCTCTCATAATAGCGTTGTCTAAATTCAGATAACATATTAATTAAAAGTGTTGTATCATAGTCTAAAATTGCATTATTATGAATATCAAATAAAGAGAATGTTCTGGGACCCGATTTGCAAACGGAAAATGAATTTTCTGGATTTGCAATATCAATGAAAGAAGCATTTTGGATTTGAGTAAGTTTTGTAGAAAAGACAAGTTGCGAATACCAGTCAATAGGTTTTGGTGAGAACTGAGGAGTTATATATCCTCTAAAGCCCGGTTTATAAACGATATAGGGCTCAGGCATCCCTTCAATAGAGGCGTATGAGCCCAAACTGTTTTGGGTTGCATCTCCCAAAAAATAAGTTTTCGACAACCGTTCTTTTTCAAAGAAAGGATGTCCCAGCAGTTTAAATAGAGGTTTAGTTTCATAAATTTCCACTTTGATAGAACTTACTGCAAGCAATTGTATGATACTGTTTTGCGCTTTTTTTGCTATGGGTTGTGCTACGCGAATGGTAACCATGGTGGCAAGTAGATCTTTAATCTTGTGAATGGCAGCAGGTTTTTGATTATCCACCATCCATCCTTCGGAAGTTTTTGTTAATAATACTTTATCTCCAAACATATTTGCCATAAAAATCTTGCTCACAGCAGTAGTATCCTTTATGGCAAAAACAGCAGATAAGTTTTTAGAATTTGTAGATTTACTAAAAGCACCTCTTTTGTAAACTATAGCAAAAATAGTTAAGATTGCCAAGAGGGAAGCTAAAACTAAATATAGATTTTGTCTTTTCATTTTAAGTAAATTTTTTGGGCGGCAAATGTACACCATTTTTGCTAATTTTGCCGAAAAAATTCATGGTCTATAATTATTCTAAAATTGAACCCATTTTTAAATATTATTTGAATAATGGCTTTAAACACTCTCTGCAAGAAGTGGCAGACGCCGTATTAATTACTAAAAAAACATTGTTTAACAGATATATATCTAAAGAGAATCTAGAGTTTTGTCTCATAGATTATTGGCAAAAGAGATCAACTGCACGTATAGCAAAACGCATGGAATTTTCCAATAATGCCGTGGAAAAATTAATGATGTTTTTATTTGAACTACAATATTGTAAAAATAATGAGTCTTGTTTTTTTCAAAAAACTAAAGAGATTTTTTTAGAAAAGTTTTTACAAAACAGTCATCATATCAAACAATTAGAAGAAATATTTAGCATGGGAATAGAAGAAGAACTTTTTAAGTTTGATTCCGACCCGAAGGTATTCGCCTATTTTTTTCTGTTTAACACTTTCTTTTTATTGCTCAACGACAACTTGATTTATACCGAATTTATCTCCTTTCTTTTTGAGCCCATACTTACAGAAAAAGGGCATGGGGTTTTTAAAGATATTGATATTGAGCAAGTTTTTAAAACAAATTAAGTTTAATATTGTTGAGCTCTGTAGGTAATTAAGTGGAAAAATAAAACATAATTTTGCTGCATAAAAAAAAGAAAAATACAAAACAATAACAATGAACCTCATCCTCGACATTGGCAACACCCTGCAAAAAATCGCAGTTTTTGACGAAACCGATAAATGCCTTTTTTACCAATCTTTTCAAGAGATTACAAAGCTAACGCTTGCCTCCATTTTACGCACTTTTCCTGTAGAAAATTCCATCATCTCTTCGGTGGCAGATTTTAATGCGAATTTGGTCAAGTTTCTTGAAGAGAACACCAACATGGTTCATTATTCACACAAGACTAAATTGCCGGTAACTATTTTGTTCAAAACCCCTGAAACGCTGGGACTTGATCGCATAGCCAACGCAGTGGGAGCTGCGGCGCTGCATCCCGGCAAAAACGTACTCTCCATTCAAGCCGGCACCTGTTTGGTTTATGATTTTGTGAATGAAAAAGGGGAATATCTCGGCGGCTCCATCTCACCGGGAATGCAAATGCGCTTTGCAGCGTTGCACGAAAAAACAAAAAAACTACCCTTGTTAAAAAAAGAAGAAAGCCTTCCCCATTTTTTAGGAACAGATTCCAATAACTCTATTTTATCAGGGGTTCTCAACGGAATGTGTTACGAAATTGAAGGCTTTATTGAAGATTATCAAATGCAATTTAAAGACCTTACAGTACTATTTACCGGTGGTGATGCCACCTGCTTGCAAAAATTCATAAAAAATACGATATTTGCCGCCCCAAAAGTAGTACTGAAAGGATTAAATGAAATTATCAAATATAATGTGTAACCAAAAAAAAACTCTTCTCTTTTTCTTTGCTTTCTTGATGTTATCGATTTTCGGAGTTGCACAAAACGACATTAACTCCCCCTATTCCGGCTTTGGCGTAGGAAACCTTTCTCCTCGCACCAATACCGCCTTGAGTTCTATGGGCGGTGTAGGATATGCACTTCAAAATCCTTATTATATCAATTTTAAAAACCCTGCCTCTTACGCTGCTTTCGATTCGCTTTCCTTCATTGGCGAGTTGGCATTTAATATTACAAATCACAAGCTAAAAACCAATACCGAAGAGTATAAAGGCACCGTAGCACAGTTGGATTACCTCGCCATAGGCTTGCCTGTTTTAAAAGTGTGGCGCACAAGCGTTGGCATTATGCCTTACAGCGATATAGGATATAACATTATTGATAAACATAACAATACCATCTTTGGCGAAGTTACCAATAAATATCAGGGCTCGGGCGGCATACAACTCCTCTATTGGGGAAACGCCTTTAAACTGTGCACCGGATTAACCCTCGGCGTTAATTTATCCTATCTTTTCGGTAGAATCACTACAATGAGATTTGCAGAATATGAACTTTCTAACTCGTTTAATACACTAACCCATAGTTTCCGTCATATTGACGGTATGCAAATCACTGCAGGAATTCAGTACCATACTACCATTAAAGAAAAACACCAATTGGGTATTGGCGCTGTGTATGAAAACGCCATTAAAGTATGGTCGAAGGAAAATTTGCTTGTCTTAAAATATTATGAATCTTACTCGCCCAATGGCTATTTTGATACCACTAAGGTTAAAATTGGTGAAAACGCATTGAAAAGCACAATGAAAATGCCACAGAGTGCTGGAATCGGACTCTCCTACGGATATAAGGAGAAACTATTGCTTGGCATAGACTTTACCTGGCAAAATTGGAAAAAATTTTCCATGACAGAAACCAAAAATGCATTTAAAAATAATCTCGTTACCGCTATAGGTATTCAATATGTGCCTAATGTGTTGTCGTCTAAATATTATAATAAAATAAACTTTAGAGCGGGAACTAGAATCTCAACAGGGTACATTATTCTTAATGACAACCCTATTAGCGAATTTGCAGTTTCTGTAGGATTGGGATTACCCATTCGTACCATCAACACCCGATCCTCTATTAACATAATGTTTGAATACAGTAAGTTAGGAACAATAAAAAACAATCTTATTTTGCAAAATCAATTTAAATTATCTTTTAATTTTATTCTTCAAGAAAAATGGTACCAACGCAGAAAATTAGAATAATACAATTTTCACTCTCCTTTTTCGTTAAAAACCTCTAATAAATAATACTAACTATTATTAATACATAATCATTATGAAAAAATTTATGCTTTTTGCCATTGTAATGTGCTTTACATTTGGCAGCTTTGCACAACCATTCCCTTGTGGGTTTCAGTATGGAAAAACAGCAAAAGACTCTCTCGATTGTCTGGAACAGGTTTCCCTGTTTAAAACCTTTTACGATCAAAAAAATTACAAAGATGCCTATCCCCATTGGAAAAAAATCGTGGAAATTTGCCCATGTTCATGGAATGCCATCTTTAACACCACTTATCTTTCAAATATGTTAGATGCCTTAATCAATGCTACTGAAGATGAAGGGCTTAAAAATCAATATATTGATGATTTGTTGAATGGCGTTGGAAATCGCCACCGCTACTTCCCCAAACAATTCACCGAAGGTAACGGGCTTGGGTTTAAGGCTTTTTACATGATTCGGTACAAAGGAAAAAACACGGAAGATGTGATGAAAGCATTCGACATGTTTATTGAATCTATTGAAATGGAAAAAGAAAAAACTCAACCGAATATCTGGGATATCTATTTCCGTATTGCCGAACAAATTGCACGCGCTAAACAAGACACAACTATTATGATTGACGCCTACGAACGTGCTACAGAATATATTGAAATGGCAATCAATAACTACTATAAAGATATTGACAAACAGATTCCTAATTTTGAAAATCTGGAAGAAGCTTTTGAAAAAGGGCAAATTGAAAAAGCTGATTATGAAAACAGAAAACTACGTTTAGTACAAGATACTGCGCGCTCCATGCAGTTTATTAATAATTATGAAAAAACGTTGAGAAATATTGAAAATACTTTTATTCCATTTGCTCCCTGCCCTGTATTGGAACAAGTGTATGGAAATAAGTTAGAGCAAAACAGAAACGATGTTACTGCTTTGAAAAAAAGGTTAACGACCATGAGCAAAGGCAACTGTACCAATTCTACTGTTTTTGCTGACATGTTAAATATTGTTCACCAAGCTGAACCCAGCGCGCAAACAGCAAACTTGATGGGATACTATAGCCTCAACCACGGCAATTACGATGCCGCACTCGAATTTTTTAAAGAAGCTATTGAACTTTTTGAAACTAATGAGCAAAAAGTTGACCCCTGGTATATGATAGCGCTTGTTCAACAAATAAAAGGCAATTACTCCGAATCAAGAAGCGCCGCATTACAGGTATTGAAAATGAAACCCAACAGCGGAAAAGCCTATATGTTGATTGGAGATTTGTATGCTGCTTCAGGAAATAGATGCGGTGGCGATAATTCTATGCCTCTTGATTACAACTGGGCAGCAGCTGATAAGTATGCACGTGCAGTTGCTGTAGATCCCTCAGTAGCTGACCAAGTGAGAGAAAAACGATCAAAACTGTCATTCCCTTCCACACAAGATAAATTTCAAAGAGGTTTTAAAGATGGAGATGAATATAGAGTAGGATGCTGGATACAAGAAACAACCTCAGTAAGATAGCAATGTGGATAGCCACTGTTGCTGTGGCTGCAATCACAGTAACAGCCTGCCTGTCTAACACATATAACACACAATCAATAATCGGATTGTGTGTTGTTTTTTTGCTGCTCTGTATTATTGGGCTCACATATAAAACAACTGCCATACAACACTTTCGCTCTCTGATTTTACTCAGTTCATTAATTTATTTCGGATTTATTATGGGCGGATGTCCCTGCCTGTTATTTTATTTTCAAGGTTTTATCCTGTTTCTAATGGGCAAAACCGCTTTTTGGATTTCGTTTGTTGTCATTCTGTCCATAGTGCTGCTCTCCATTGTTTTTGGCGCCATTTGGTGCGGCTGGTTCTGTTGGCTGGGAGCTCTGCAAGAGTTTATCTTCCAACAAAATAAATGGAATATATTCAAATCACAAAAAGCACAAAAAATGCTGTTTTATATTCAAACTGCTGCTTTTGTAGCCTTAGTGCTTTGGATTGCCTTGATGCAACGCCCCGTGCTTTGCGCTTACGACCCTTTCATCGCTATTTTTCGGCTGAAAATTTTTAATTGGATAGGATATATTACTGTACCCTTATTAATTATTTCGTCGTTATTTATCTACCGTCCGTTTTGTCGCATCCTTTGCCCTATCGGATGGATTTTATATGTGGTAAAATTTATCCCTTTTGCCGCAAAATTGAAAATAGTAGAGTGTACAGATTGTCGCCGCTGCCATTCCCACTGCAAACTTCAGGCGCTCCAAAACAAACAGGTAGCCAAAACCTGTATATTATGCGGAGAGTGCAAAAAGAGCAAATGTGCCCATATTTCTTTTAATGAATAGGAAAATCAGCAAGGTTTTCTATAGAGCAACTGTGTCGCACATTCCTGTATGACTTCCTCAATTTTTAAGTTGTTTTTATCCGCCACTTCTATTAAAATATCCTGAAAATAGTAGGCAACAGAACCGCAAAAAAACCATGGAGAGGTACACTTTCCATAATAACCAAGTTGTTGGTCAAAGAAATCTTGAAAGGAAATGGCAATAATGGCTTTTATTTGTTCATTTTCGACATGTTTTTGTAAAAAAACAGGAATAGCAGCAAAAAAAGCCTGCGGTTTGGGTTCGCGGTATATTTTTTCAAGCACTATAGTTTTTGAAACGGAAAACGTTTGTTCAAAATCTTGTGCTATTTCAGGGGCGATCCTGTTTTTAAGATATTCTTTTATAAACTGTTTACCAACATAAGCGCCGCTGCCTTCATCGCCCAGCATATAGCCTAAGGAAGGGGCTTTGTCCACAATTTGTACGCCATCATAAAAGCACGAGGCAGAACCGGTGCCCAAAATTCCAATAAAACCTGCTCTATTATCACATAAAGCATGACACGCAGCATATAAATCTGAAAAAACGGCAATATCTGCGTTGGGAAACAAGGCGCTTAAAACATCTTTTACTTTTTGTGCAGGCGCTACGTTAAAACAGCCAGCACCGTAGTATCTTATTTTCTCAATTTCAGCAACAATAATGTTATTTTTGACAATGATTTCTTCAAAAATGGCATTTATCTCCTCTTTTGTAGCATAAGTGGCATTAATGCCGGCAGTTTTATACGAAAAAAAAGTACATGTAGCGTTGTATCCGATACATGTACTTTTTGTTGCGCCGCTTTCAATAAGAATGTTCATAAACTATTTTGTAATCACAAATTTACCTTGCGCAAAAATAGTATTTCCATTCATTAATTTAAAAACATAGTTTCCTGTAGCCAGCGAAGCCGTATTTAATTGGCATTCTGTTCCGTTTACCGCTTCTTCCATCACCTTTGTTCCGGCAATATTATACACGGTAACCGTTCCATTAAAATGTTCATTCATTTTAATATTTAAAACCTCATTAGCGGGATTTGGAAATGCTTTAGTGGTTAAAGATGAGAACAGATTTTGTTTAATACCATCCTCCTTATAGTTCAAAGTTACATTATCAATCCATAGCGTGCTGCCTTTTTGTCCTTTACATTCCATAAGTTGTTTAAAATTAACGCCGGCACTTGCCACAAAAAGCACGCGAATGTCGGTAAACACTGTATTCCAATGTTCTTTTGGAATTGCAATGTAGAAATGTGTCCATTCATTAACAGTTTCTTTAAGAATTAATTTTTCCACAAAAAGAGGCTCAGAAGCGCCTGCTTTATGAAAACCTATATCAATTAAAGCAGAATCTCCATTTACGGGATTGTATTTAAACCAGCCTTCCATAGCGTGCGGCGTTTCATTTCCCAACCAGTCTCTGTAAATAGTTACATTGCCTCCGGATCCTAAAAATTCTTCTACAAAATCTTGATTAATAGTTCCTACCATACCCGGAAGAAACACATCCTCTCCTACAGGAATAACACCGGAAACCAATTTAATACAAGAATTTCCTTGTTGTGCATTTCCAACTTTCCATGCAGTAATATCTGCAGGTTTTGGTTCGTTCTTTTTGGCAAACAAAGAATTGAGCGTGAAAAAACAATCTGTTTCAAACTCTTCGTAAGTGCCATTGTCCCCGTAATTATTCTTCCAACCTGTTTCAAAGTCGCTACCAGATAATTGCGGTTGTTGTGCAAAAAGGGAAAAAGCAGAAAGCAAAATGCAGAATGCTAAAAGGGTAATTTTTTTCATAAGTAATTTATTTATTGGTTAATATTTTTTGATGAGATGATGAGATGATAAGATGATTAGATGATGAGATGATTAGGGATGGAGTTTTGAACCTTGAACTTTAAATTTTTAAATCTTTTAAATTTTTTAAATCCTTAAATCTTAACAATAAGTTGCAGTGTATAAGTTCTGGGAGGTTCGGCGTAGAGTGGGCGGAGGGCGTAGAGACGGTTGCTGGCATTTTTAACGATGAAGCTGAGTGAAACTTTTGAGAAATAATAACTTGCACGTAAATCAAAGGTAATAGAACCTTTTTTATTGGCATGAAAGAAATTATAGAAGTTGTAGAATGGAAGATTTCCGCTGGCTTTAATAATCTTAATAGTTTCTTCCGATAATGTAGGGTTATTAATATCGTTGTCAAACATCAACACATCTACATTTTTCATGGAACTATAATAATTTAATGTGCCGCCAAGTGCAACTTTTTTGAAGAAAGAAAATTCAAGGTCAACTTTTACCATGTGTTCAATTCTGTATTTTAACACATTACGGGTAGTATCCGAACTTGTAATTAAGAAAGATTGTGGGAGTCCTAAAGCGCTTTCCGATGCTCTATAATAGTAATAAATCAGCCCAGGATCTTTCGTAGTAGGATTACTCCATGTATAAGAAGCCATGAGTGTATATTTTATGTTTTTGGTAATTTTCCCTTCACCCGCAAGCGAAAAATCAATGCCGTTTACTTTGGCAGGACCAATATTTAAGAATTTGTATCCTATTCTGTTCAAAAGATTGTCGGTGCTATTACCCCAAGGACCCATCGAAAATTCTATAAAGTTTTTGTAGTCCTGATGAAAATAACACAAATCAAACATTCCTCTAAAGTCAAACAGTTGAAAGGGTTGCATGATTCCTATTTCAGCGTTCCAACTACTTTCCGGTTTAAGTTGCGGATTTGGGAAAAAACCATAATTGCCTACTGTTAGAGAGATGAACTTTTCACCAATTGTTGGGAAACGATAACCTTGCCCGAACGAAGCCCTAAATGAAGTTTTCCAAGTAGGAAGCTGATAGTTAACCCCAACTCTGAAAATGGGTTTATTTTTTGCTTCCGATATAATTTTTACTCCCCACAGATTATAAAATTCCCACCTGCCTCCCAATTGCACCGTTAAGTTTCTTTTTTTGAAAAATTTTTGTTCAACTTGCGTATAGAATGAAAAATTATTTGAAAATACCGATGAAGGTTCTAACTTTCCTTCTGTGGCATGAGGATCTGCTTCCCCGTTAAATACAGGTCCGTATGAAGTAGCATATTGATTACTGACACCTGCAACAATGTTCATTCCAATTTTGTTGAAAGTTTTATTATATTGATATTCATCAAAAACCATCATGGTTTGAGCATCTAAATTGCCTCTTGATTCTTTACTGTTGCCAAACAAAACTCTATTTCTTAAGGTATGAGCACCGCCTTTTTCCGTAAAGTATTTCACACAAGGATCCACATAAAAGGTAAATTCTTTAAATTTATACTGAGCGTCTTCATACGCTCTGAAAATATTGGTATCTGCGTCAAACCATACGTAAGATTGTGCATTGTTAGAGAACATAAAATTGCCGTTTAAACTTACTGAAAGCCCTTTCACTTTTTCAAAGCGGTAACGGGTAGCGAAATTCAGGCGGGCTCTTTGATCAAATTTGCCTTTTGTGCTTGAATTGTAATTTTTTGAAACGGAGATTCTTTCTGCGGGTCCGATGTAGCTTTGGTCGTTAAAGAGTTCTCCGCCAACCACTAAATCGAAATTCTTTTTTATGATTCTAGCGTGCATAAACGAAAGTCCGCACGATATTGGATTGGTATGCAGCCAACTGGTTTGGTACGGGTTTTGCGGTTTGTCGTACATAGTAGCAAATGTCGTAATAATGGTTTGTGGCTTTGAGCGCGGATACGCGGTGAGCACATTGATGGCGCCGGTGAGGGCTGCCGAGCCAAACAGTACGGAGGCAGCGCCTTTTAGAATTTCCACTTGTTCAATGCTTTCCATAGGGATAAAGTTCCACATGGGGCGTCCGGCATCGGGGCGCAGCAGCGGCATGTCATCCAGCATAATCATAACACGACTCCCCATTCCTGAGCTGTACCCGCTGCCGCCGCGAATTTGCGGCTCGTTGTCAACCACCACAATACCGCCGGCAGTATTCACCAAATTATCTATTGAAACAAAATTCTTGTTTTCAGCCTGTTTGGGTTGCAAAACCACCAATGAATTGGTGGCAATTTCGGGGTTGGTTTCATATTTTGAAACGCTTATTTTTGCTTCCTTCAAACGGGTTGCAGTATGTTGCAGAAGAATGTCCACTTTAATTTCTTTCTTTTTTGATGAAAAAACAACCACCCTTTTTATAGGTTCATACAAACTTTGCACAAACTCAACTTCGCAACTGTCTTTTGTAATATTTATAGAAAAATTGCCCTCTATATCTGCCAAAAACACCTCTTTTATACAATCTACGCGAATTTGAACGTATGGAATGGGCATATTATCCAAGGCATCTTTAACCGTACCTTTTAATGTATATTGTGCAACCACAGACAGTTGCAAAAACAAACAAGAGAAAAATAATGCGTATAACTTTTTTACCATATAGTATATAATAGCGGGGGCAAAAATATGTTTTTATCAATACCAACTCGCACTGATAGCAAAAAAGCAGAGTCAAAATTTTAATATATACTTGTTTTGTAGGAAAATAAAAATGTTAATAGTTGTTAAGAGAACGGAATAGTTTATTAATATTTGCGTTTTTCATTTGGTTTTTTTTGTTAATGAATTTTTCTTTTTGAAAGTTTTATAGAACTCTGATGAAACTGATTGGGCAGATGATCTCTGATTTTAAGGTTTAATAGTTTGTTATTCCCACCTAATCCTCCGTAGGCAGGGCGACTCCTCATTAATCATAATTGTCAATTTCTAATTCTTTATCACTCGTTTATACCAAAATCTGTTTTATTCGGACAAGGGTTGAATTGTAATAAAGTAGCGATGATACACGTTATTATGTTGTTTCGTTTGAATCAAACAAGAGTTGAATTGAAATATAAGAGCATCTCATGCACTAATGTAAGTTTCCACTTTAACAATAATATACTCCGGTCGGAAGCATTTCTTTTGCAAAAAAATTATTGAACCTATCTCAAAGAAATCCTCTCATGAAAACCTTCGGTCTAATAGGCACTCCCCTCTCCCACAGTTTCTCAAAAAAATATTTTTCTGAAAAGTTTTTTAAAGAAAACATTACTGATGCCGAATATCAATTGTTTCCATTAGAGAACATAGAAGGAATTAAAGATTTGCTTAAACATCCCACACTACTGGGTTTTAATGTAACCATTCCATACAAGAGTGAAATCATTCCTTTTTTAGATGAATTAGATGCTGTGGCAGAAGAAATTATCGCAGTGAACTGTGTTGTAAAACAACAGGGTAGATGGGTAGGGTATAATACGGATGTGGCTGGGATGAAGGAGACCATGCAGAAGGTGGAAGGAGGAAAGGAGAAAGGAGAAAGGGGGTGGGGGAAAAGTGAAGGAAAGAAGGAGGAATTGGCGATTGTGCTGGGGAACGGTGGGGCTTCAAAAGCGGTTTGTTATGTGTTGAAACAGAAAAATGTTCCTTTTTTGGTAATATCTAGAAAAAAAACGGATGAAACAATTACTTACAATGAGGTAACCGAGCAACTCATTCATCGTGCTAAATTCATCATCAACACAACGCCGCTGGGGATGTTTCCCAATGTGAATGAGATGCCGCAAATTCATTATACAGCGTTCAATAAGAGACACATTTTAATTGATTTAATTTATAATCCTGAAGAAACGTTGTTTTTAAAAGAAGGGAAAAAGCGTGGAGCTACTGTTATTAATGGGCTTACCATGTTTCAGGTGCAGGCGGAAGCCAGTTGGAGGTTGTTTAGCCAAGTTCCTCCAAATACCTTTTAATCAGCAATTCCGGTTTGTTGATAGATTTCTGCACCCAATCGAAAAGCAGATCATTTTTTTCATTTTCTGTGAGTTGCCAATTTATAGAGGAGTTTCTTCTTAATTTTTCAACACATTGGCTCACGATAATGGCTACTGAATTGGAGATATTAAAACTATTTGTAAAGCCATACATGGGAATCTTCACGGTTTGGTCGGCTGCATCAATGGCAGCTTTCGAGAGTCCTGAAAGTTCCGTCCCAAAAAGGAACGCCACCGGCTTTTCCAACGGCAGTTCATCCAAAAAATGACTATTGTCATCGGGAAGCGTTGCCACAATGGAGTAACCTTTGGCTTTCAGCTCCTTAATGCAAGTAAGCATTGGGGCGTTTTCTTTTTGGTAATGTTTAATTGTTAGCCATTTATCTGCCCCCATGGCAATGGCTTTGTGTATTTGAAAGTCGTTTTCCCCCTCCACAATGTGAACATCCTGTATGCCCACACACTCGCACGAGCGCATCACCGCACTGATATTTTGCGTTTGATACAGATCTTCAACCACTACAGTAATGTGGCGAGTTCTGTTTTCTAATACTTTGTGTAGCAAAAATTTTCTTTCTTCTGTTAAAAATGTTTCCAAGAATGCGGTAAGATTTTTTTGTAAGGTTTTATCCATAATGTTAAGTTGTGGGTAAGGGTTCGCGAGAATACATAATAAAAATCTGGTTATGTACGCTCAAATTGCTGCTAATATCTAATTATTCATTCCTAATTTCCCGAACAATCTCCTCCGGCGCAATTCCATACAAGCACCTATAATCCTCATACTTACAAGGTTTATTGCCATAAACAGAGCACGGGCGACAGGGAAGGTTCAACTGTATTTGCGGATTGTTCTCCTGTCCAAACCCCACAAATCCTGAATAAGGATGGGTAGCGCCCCAAATTGAGACACAGGGAATGTTGCAAAGCGATGCCAAGTGCATACCGGAAGAATCCATACTCAACATCACATTTAAGGTGGAAATAATATTAAGTTCTTCTTTTAGTGAATGTTTTCCTATAAAAGAAAATACGTTTTGATATTTTTTCTGCCAACTTTCGCATATTTCCTGTTCATTTCTTCCTCCGCCAAACAAGTAAATTTCATAGTGGGCATTCAACGTTTCCACCACTTTTCCCAATAATTCTTGCGGATAGATTTTGCCCTTGTGCTGCGCAAAAGGAAAAATACCAATTTTTTTTACTTTTTCGGGAAAATATGGAATAGGCTTAGGCTTGACCACAACTTTAATTCCTAATTCCTGAAAAACATCCACATAACGTTGCCAGGTTGGTTTTAGCGGCGTTTTGTTTTGCATTTTTGCCTGACAAAGAGCTCGTTTTTCCTTTCTTCCTTTGTGTATAGTTGCAATCTTTATTTTATTGAATGACCATCTAAAAAGTAAAGTGAGCAGTTTGGAACGTAATACGCCATGCAGATCCGCCACGGCATCCATTTTGTATTTGTTTTTTAAATCTTTATAAAGTCTAAAAACGCCTTTAAAGCCTTTGTACTTTTCTTTAAAATCAATGGGAAATAATTCTAAGTTAGGAATGTTTTCAAAAAAAGGGGCAAAGAAAGCACGAGTAGCAAAAACAAACAGAGTGTTGGGATGTTGCGAAGCCACCTCTTTCATCACCGAAGCCGCGATGGCTACATCGCCCATGGCGGAGAAACGGAGTATGAGAATGGTGGGCATAGCTATTCTTTGTATAACACAGGGTTCAAACTTGGATCATTGTACATTTTCATTTGTTTATACAATTTCATCTTTTTTCTGCCGGCAGCCAAGTCGTTTAATAACTGTTCAATGGCGGTGGTCAAGTCAATTTCTTGTTGCAAAAGCATATCCAATTTTTCTTGACATTTTTCAATATGTGTACGATGAACCTCCGAGCGCAACAGTTCCTGTGCTATATGGTAGATTTTGAGTTGCAGAATGGAGAGGCGGTCAAACGCCCAAGCAGGAGTTTCAGTGTTTAATGGCGTTTTGTCTTCTGTAACAACATCTTTATACAAATCTAAAAAATAAGAATCTAAATACTCCACCAGATCGGTTCTTTCCTGATTAGAAGCATCAATTCTTCGCTTAATTACCAAAGCCTCAACAGGATCAATGCTAGGATTGCGAATAATATCTTCAAGGTGCCACTGCACAGTATCAATCCAATTCTTGTGATAGAGTAAAGCCTCCAAACTACCTTTAGAATAAGGGTTTTGCATTTGTTGATTTACACAATCATATTGATGATAATCCGCAATAGCTTGTTTATAAATGGAGATAGTTTTAGAAATCATGAATAAAAGATTATTTTTTTTTGAGTGGGCGAAAATACATTTTTCTATTTTCGCACAATTTTTAAAAAAACCATGATAAACATCTATCTATCTATATATCTTACAAATAACTATGTACTTTTTTCAAACATTAGAAAACTTAATAGGAAACACCCCAATGATCGGTATTAAATACCGGCTGCAAAACAACGAAGGTCTTATTTACGCGAAATGTGAACAACGCAACTTCACCGGAAGTATTAAGGATAGAATTGTGTTGCAGATTCTTAAGCAAGCATTTCAAGAAAACAAACTGAAACAGGGTGATTCTATTGTAGAAGCTACCAGCGGCAACACCGGCATCTCATTTGCAGCCATAGGAAAGCTCCTGGGCTGCAATGTTACAATCATCATGCCCAATTGGTTAAGTGTGGAACGAAAAAAAATTATTGAAAGTTTCGGCGCTAATGTCCTTACCGTTTCTAAAGAAGAGGGCGGCTTTTTAAGAAGTATAGCCATGACGGAAGAAATGGAGAAAATCAACCCCAACGTTTTTCTTCCCAAACAATTTGCTAACATTGAAAATGTAAAAGCACATGAAAAAGCTGGAGAGGAAATCTACCAACAGCTAAAAGAAAAACATTCTAAAATTGATGGCTTTATTGCCGGCGTGGGGACAGGCGGAACCATTATTGGCGTGGGAAAAAAGTTGCGAGAGTTCTACCCCAACATCAAAATCCACCCCCTTGAGCCTCAAGAAAGCCCCACATTAACTACCGGCTACAAAGTTGGATGCCACAGGATTCAAGGTCTTTCCGACGAATTCATTCCAGATATTATGAGCTACGAAAAAACCGATAAGGTAATTCAAATTGCTGACGGCGATGCAATTATTATGGCGCAGAAGCTGGCGCAAACATTAGGTCTCGGCTTGGGAATATCTTCCGGTGCAAACCTCCTCGGCGCCATCAAACTGCAACAACAATATGGGTTCGACAGCATAATTGCTACAGTTTTTCCTGACTGCAACAAGAAATATTTGAGCACCGATTTGATGAACCAAGAAGCGGTAAAGGGAGATTATTTAGCACCAAAGATTGAATTGCTTGGGCTTGTAATGTAAGAATGTCTCTAAATCAAATTTTTCACGACTAAGTAAAATAATAACTTCTTTACTTTTGCGACGACACAAAAAAAATATCTTCGCGGCATAAATATTCGTACCCTTTAATAATATCAATTTATGAAATTAAAACTTTTTTTAACCCTTGTAACAATTACTCTAATTATGAGTACAATAGCACAAAAACAGATCTATACTCCTGAGTTGCTTTGGCAATTGGACAGAGTAAGCGAGGCGGTACTCTCGCCAGATGGAGCGCAAATTTTATTCGGAATCACCCATTACGACATTGCGCAAAACAAAGGCAATAGAGAACTGTTTGTGATGCCCTCTACAGGAGGAATTTACAAACAATTAACGACTACCGAAATTAGCGAACAAAACGCAATATGGCGTCCCGACGGCAAAAAGATAGGTTATCTGGCTCCGGTAAATGACGAAATGCAAATTTGGGAAATGAACCCAGACGGCGCTGATTCAAAGCCTGTCTCACAAATAGCCGGAGGCGTGGAAAGTTTTTTGTATGCCCCAACAGGGAATCGCATTTTGTTTACCCAATCGGTGAAAATGGATAAGAATGCACACGATTTACATCCCGATTTGCCAAAGGCAAATGCCATGGTTTTCGACGATTTGATGTATCGTCACTGGAACGATTGGACAGATTATTCCTATTCGCATATTTTTATTGCCGATTATCCAAGCATGGCGAATGTTATTGATATTATGAAAGATGAACGCGCCGCAAGTCCCATTCCTAACAATGGCGGTTTGGAGCAAATCTGCTTCTCTCCCGATGGAAATTTTATTGCCTATACTTCAAAGAAAAAAACAGGGAAAGATTTTGCAGTAAGCACAAATTCAGATATTTATCTTTATGATGTGGTGCATAAAACCACCAAAAATATCTCCGCTACCAACGCAGGATATGATGTTGATCCCATTTTTTCTCCCGACGGAAATAGTTTGATTTGGGCAAGTATGGTTACCGACGGCTTTGAATCTGATTTGAAACGCATTTTTGGTTATGATTTAAAAACAGGAGTAACTACCAATTACTCAGCAAATTTTGGAGAAAGCGCTTCCGATTTCATTTTTAGTAAAGATGGAAAAAAACTCTATTTTATAAGCGGAATTAAAGCAACGTTTCAAATCTTTGAATTGAACTTGGCAACGAAGCAGTTCAAACAAATTACTCAAGGCAGGCATGATTACAGGTCTATTTCTCTACAAAACAATATCTTAATCGGTATCAGAGAATCTATGGAAAGACCGGCAGATATTTTCAATATCAATTTGAGTACAGGCAAAGAGACCCAGCTTACTTTTGTGAATGATGAAAAACTGAAAGAAGTGGCCTCTATCACGGTGGAGGAACGCTGGATTACTACTACCGATGGCAAACAGATGCTGGTATGGGTGATTCTCCCGCCCAACTTCAACCCGAATATGAAATATCCTGCTGTGCTGTTTTGTCAAGGGGGACCTCAGTCTGCCGTAAGTCAATTTTTCTCTTACCGTTGGAATTTTCAAATGATGGCTTCACGGGGATATGTCGTTGTGGCGCCCAACCGCAGAGGCTTGCCCACTTTTGGACAAGAATGGAACGACCAAATCAGTTTGGATTACGGCGGTCAAAACATGAAAGATTACCTCTCTGCCATTGATAATGTGTCAAAAGAACAATATATAGATGAAACCAAATTGGGCTGTGTAGGAGCAAGTTACGGAGGCTTTTCCGTATATTGGCTGGCGGGCAACCACAACAAACGCTTCAAAGCGTTCATAGCCCATTGTGGCATGTTTAATTTGGAAAGTTTCTATGGCACAACCGAAGAGGTGTTTTTCGTGAACCACGATTTTGGCGGCGCCTATTGGAACAAACCTGCGCCCCATAGCTACTCTTTTTCACCACACCGTTTTGTAGGCAATTGGGATACCCCAATGTTGGTGATTCATGGCGGCAAAGACTTTCGCATTCCTTACGCAGAAGGGATGCAAGCCTTCAATGCAGCTCAACTACAAGGCATACCCAGCAAATTTCTTTTTTTCCCCGAAGAAACCCATTTTGTTCTCAAACCGCAAAACGCTATTTTGTGGCAGAGAGAATTTATGGGCTGGTTAGACAGATGGTTGAAATGATTTGGGTATCATTCTGCCATTTTGGCAGCATAGCTTTTTTGGCACTCTATTTGCAGAACCTTGAGCCGTTGGCTGAAGCCAACGGCAATTAATATAACATTACATATATGAATCTCAACAATCTGACTCTCAAATCGCAAGAAGCCATTGCGCAGGCGCAGTTGGTGGCGCACAGTCAAAAACAGGCGCGTTTGGAAACGCTTCATATTTTAAAAGCATTAATAGAAGTGGATGCCAATGTGGTTCCTTATCTGCTTAAAAAATTGGATGCAAATCCTAAAATGATTTTGCAAATTGTTGAAAAACAGATACAATCGCTGGCAAAAGGTAATGGAAGCGACATCTATATTTCACCTGCGTCAAACACAGCAATACAAAAAGCTATTCTGTTCAGCAACGAGTTGGGCGATGACTTTGTGTCGCTGGAACACCTGCTCTACGGCATCTATCTGGCAAATGATGACGCCGCCAAGATTTTAAAAGATGCCGGCATCAGCGAGAAAGGGATTAAAACAGCCATTACCGATTTGCGCAAAGGCAGCAAAGTGAACGACGACAGCAGCGAAGAATCCTATAATTCTCTAAACAAATATGCTGTAAATCTAAATGATGCTGCCCGTAAAGGCAAACTTGACCCCGTGATTGGGCGCGATGAAGAGATTCGCCGCGTATTGCAAATCCTGTCGCGCAGAACCAAAAATAATCCGATTTTGATCGGTGAAGCAGGCGTAGGTAAGACCGCCATTGCAGAGGGCTTGGCACACCGTTTGGTGAGCGGCGACATTCCTGAAAACCTGAAAACCAAAAAGTTATTTTCTCTGGATATGGGCGCACTCATTGCCGGTGCAAAGTATAAAGGCGAATTTGAAGAGCGTTTGAAAAATGTGATTAAAGAGGTAATTGAATCGAATGGGGAGATTATTCTCTTTATTGATGAGATCCATACGCTGGTGGGCGCGGGCGCTACAGGCGAGGGCGCCATGGATGCCGCAAACATCCTGAAACCAGCCCTTGCACGCGGCGAACTCCGCTCAATAGGCGCCACAACGCTTAACGAATATCAGAAATATTTTGAAAAAGACAAAGCATTAGAACGCAGATTCCAACCCGTAAAAATTGAAGAACCTGATAAATATTCCACTATTTCCATTCTGCGCGGTTTGAAAGAACGTTACGAAACTCATCATCAGGTGCGCATTCTGGATGAGGCGATTATGGCGGCAGTGGAACTGTCGTCAAGATATATCACCGACCGTCAATTGCCCGATAAGGCGATTGACTTGATTGATGAAGCGGCTTCAAAATTGAAGTTGGAAATCAACTCTATGCCGGAAGAATTGGATGAATTGGATAGAAAAATTCGACAGTTGGAGATAGAACGTGAGGCTATTAAAAACGAAAATACGCCCGACAAGTTAGAGCAGTTGAGTAAAACTATTTCCGAGCTACAGGAAGAACGCAATGCACTATATGCCAAATGGCATGCGGAAAAAGAGGTGGCAGAAAATATTCAAAAGAAAAAGGCAGATATTGAGCAGTTTAAATTGGAGGCTGCTGAACAGGAGCGACAAGGGAATTTCGGTCGGGTGGCGGAACTGCGCTACGGCATCATTAAGGAAGCCGAAGGGCAGATTGAAAAGTTGCAGCAGGAACTGAACGAACTGCAAGCCGACGGCGCCATGATTGACGAGGAGGTGGGCGCCGACGACATTGCCGAAGTGGTTGCCCGCTGGACAGGCATCCCATTAACCAAAATGATGCAAAGTGAAAAGATAAAACTGCTCCACCTGGAGGAGGAACTGCACAAACGCGTAGTAGGGCAAGACGAGGCGATTACCGCCATTGCAGATGCTATTCGTAGAAGCCGCGCCGGCTTGCAAAGTAGCAAGCGCCCCATCGGTTCATTTATCTTTTTGGGAACAACGGGCGTTGGCAAAACTGAGTTAGCCAAAACGTTAGCCGAGTATCTGTTCAACACCGAAGATGCGATGATTCGCTTCGATATGAGCGAATTTCAGGAGGCACACTCCGTTTCAAGACTGATAGGTTCGCCTCCAGGTTATGTGGGCTACGACGAAGGCGGGCAACTCACCGAAAAAGTGCGCCGCAAACAATACTCCGTAATACTGTTTGACGAAATTGAAAAAGCGCATCCCGACATTTTGAACATCCTGCTGCAAGTGCTCGACGACGGCAGGCTTACCGACAACAAAGGGCGGGTGGCTGATTTCAAAAACACTATCATCATCATGACCTCCAACATCGGATCGCACATTATTCAGGATAACTATGCCGACAAAGGCAAATACACGGATGAAGAAGTGTTTGAACGCACCAAAAACGAGGTTACCGACATGTTGAAAAAATCACTGCGCCCCGAATTTCTCAACCGTATTGATGAAATTGTGATGTTCCAGCCACTTTCCAAACGCGAAATAAAAGAGATAATAAAATTGCAAATCAACGATTTGAATCGCCTGATAGGGGAACAGGGGGTACACGTGGAATTTACCAAGTATGCCTTGGATTTGTTAGCCGAAATGGGCTACGACCCAGTGTACGGCGCTCGTCCGCTGCAACGTGTTATTCAAAAGAAAATACTGAATGAGTTGTCGAAAATACTATTATCTGGTTCGCTAAACAAAGACCTGCCCATTAAGGTAGATTCGTTTGAGGAGGGGAAATTTGCGTTTTTTAATTAATAAAATTGTACTTTACCAATATTAATCAAAAAAATACTTATTACGAAATCGTGAATCGCAAAATTATACTTACGAAAGACGGCTCCAGCAGCATCTTCTTAGAGGAGATCAATGAACACTACCACTCTTATTTTGGGGCATTGCAAGAATCCCTACATATTTTTATAGAAGCAGGTTTGTGTTCAAATCTGCTTTCCTGTTTGGAAGAGATTTCTATTTTGGAAGTCGGATTCGGAACAGGACTGAATGCACTATTAACTTACTTCAAAGCAACTGAGTTACACAAAAAAATTAAATACGAAACGGTTGAACTATACCCGCTCACATCACAAGAAATAGAGCAACTAAACTATCCTTCTCTCCTACCTTACTCTAATGCAAAAGAAATATTTACAACTTTACACAACTGCAAATGGGATGAAAAACAGATGATTACTGAAAATTTTTCTTTGCATAAACGACATACTTCTGCCCTCAATGCCGACTATCCATCTAAAAATTTCGATTTGATCTATTTCGATGCCTTTTCCCCTGAAGTGCAACCCGAATTATGGGGAAAAGAACTGTTTGAATCCATTTACAAAAGCATGAAAGAAGAGTCTATCTTATTGACTTATTGCACTAAAGGAAGCGTTAAGAAAACCTTGAAAGAAATAGGATTTCTAATAGAAAAACTTCCTGGTCCTGCCGGTAAGCGAGAAATATTGAGGGGGAGAAAATGTTAATCTCTTCATTACAATAAAATTCAGATATCAAATGAAAAAAATCGAACTCCTTGCACCGGCAAAAAACTTGGAATGCGGTATTGAAGCCGTGAAACACGGTGCTGATGCGGTCTATATCGGTGCTCCGAAGTTTGGGGCGCGGGCAGCAGCAGGCAATTCATTGCAAGATATTGAACTGCTTGCATCATACACGCATCGCTTTAATGCTCGCGTATATATTACGCTAAATACCATATTAACAGACAAAGAGTTAGGCGAAGCGCAACGGCTTATTTGGGATTTGTATCACGCAGGTGCCGATGCCATTATTGTGCAAGATATGGGCATTCTTCAACTTGATTTGCCGCCGATTGCGCTGCACGCCAGCACGCAAACTGACAATAGGAGTTTGGAAAAAGTGCTATTTCTCGAAAAAGCAGGCTTTTCACAAATTGTTTTGGCGCGAGAATTGAGTGTGAATGCCATAAAACAAATCGCATCGCAGGTGAACACGCCATTGGAAGTGTTTGTGCACGGCGCTTTGTGTGTGTGCTACAGCGGGCAGTGCTATATGAGCGAGGCGTTCGGCGGGCGCAGTGCTAACCGCGGCGAATGTGCACAATGTTGCCGATTGCCATACGATTTGGTTGATGTTGAAGGAAATACACTTGCAAAAAACCAATATCTACTCTCGCTCAAAGACTTGAATTTGTCGGATTATTTGGAAGAATTATTACATGCAGGCGTTTCTTCATTCAAAATTGAAGGAAGATTGAAAGATGCGGCTTATGTGAAAAATGTTACGGCATTTTACCGCAAAAAATTAGACGATATATTTGAAAAATCGAATAAATACCAAAAATCTTCATCGGGAACTGTTTTCTATTCCTTTCAGCCTAACCTGCAAAAAACCTTTCATCGCGGCTCAACCGATTATTTCTTGCACGGACGAAATATCGACATTACCTCTTTTGACACCGCAAAATCGAAAGGCGAATTTGCCGGAAAAGTAAGCAAAATTGGGAACAATTACATTGTTATCGAGGGCAATACAATGTTTCATAACGGTGATGGTGTTTGTTTTTTGGATACAAAAGGCAATTTTAACGGCTTCCGCATCAACAAAGTGGAAGGCGAGCGGCTGTTTCCGACGGCGCTCCACGAAATAGAAGGTCTTGAAACAGGTACGGAAATGTTCCGAAATTTAGATTTTGATTTTATTAAAACCTTAGAAAAAGAAACGGCAAAACGGAAAATTGCAGTTGATTTATCGCTTTCCGAACTGCCCAACGGTTTTATGCTGAATGCCTGTGATGAAGACAATAACACTATTTCGCTTTCTTTCGAAACAAAAAAAGAAGAGGCGCAAGATGCAGAAAAAGCAGCAGAAAACATCAAAAATCAACTTTCAAAATTGGGTAATACAGATTTCCATAAGCGTTCGTTCCGTTTGCTCTGGGGAGATGCTTGCTTCTTCATTCCCAACTCATTACTTTCCGATTGGCGTAGAAAAATCGTGGAAGCATTATCTGCAAAAAGAGCGGATAATTATGTTTTCCTGCGAAAAAAAATAGAACCAACCACGCACCCCTACCCTACTCGCGAGCTTACCTATTTGGGTAATGTGCATAATGAAAAAGCTAAAGATTTTTACACGCAGCATGGTGTTAATGAAATTGCGGCATCCTTTGAAAAAGAAAAGATTACCAATGTGCCATTGATGTTTACGAAACATTGTTTGAAATTCTCCCTTGGACTTTGTGGTCGCAGTGATGTAAAAGAACCGCTTTTTTTAATCTATCGCAATGAAAAACTACGTTTGGAATTTGATTGCAATCTTTGCGAAATGCGAATTCAAAACACCTCATCTAATATTCTCTTGTAAAATCTGTAATGCTTCCTGCACGGAAACAAAATTGGAGATGCGCTCTTTTCCTTTGTAAACCGCCACTTTATCGTTGGCGCTGCCAATAATTCCAAAGTCTGCATCCGCCATTTCGCCGGGTCCGTTTACCACGCAACCCATCACTGCAATTTTTAAATGAGGATAATTTGCAAATCGCTGTTTTACAGCGCTAAGTACCGATTGAATATCATATTGCGTGCGACCACAGGAAGGACAGGCTACAATTTCAGTATGCGTTTTTTTGATGTTGCAAATTTGTAAAATGCAGTTTTGCAACTGTTCTATTTCTTCGATATTAAAATATTGATTTTCAATAACAATATCCTTAATGACATGGGTTAACCACCATTTTCCAGTGAGCGCCCCTACCCCAGCCCACCATTGTTCTTTGTTTTTTTCAGGATAACAAATTTTCAAAATGCCATCAGAAAATTGCTCATAACAATTATGTTGAATATCCTGAACAGCAGCCACTAATAATTTAGAAAATGCAATTTCATTCACAGGATTTTCGGTTAACGACACCCGAAACGTGTTTCCAATTCCTTTGAGCAACAGCGCCCCGATTCCCACAGCGGATTTCACGCGCCCTTCCATCTCATTGGCGGCTTCGGTTACCCCTAAATGAAAAGGATACACCCTGCCCATCTCAGTCATCTTATTGTACAACAAACAATTGGCTTCCATCATAGTTTTCACATGGCTGGATTTAATAGAAAACACAATCCTTTGAAAATCATACTTTTCTGCAATTTCAATCCATTCCAACGCAGAAGCCACAAGCGCTTCGACTGTATTTCCGTATCGTGCAATAATTCTACCGCACAACGACCCTTGATTTACGCCCACCCGAATTATCGTGTTGTTTTGTTTGCAGATTTCAATTAGGGGTTTGGCTCGCAATGACATTGCTTCAAAATCTTGATTATATTCGTCCTCATTAAAACATGCCGAATAATCTCTCTTATCTGTAAAATTTCCGGGGTTTATTCTGATTTTTTCTACAAAATGGGCGGTTTTTTCTGCAACTTCGGGTAAAAAATGCACATCGGCAACCAAGGGAATATCCTTGCCCTTCTCCTGCAACGTGCGTTTTATTTGGAGCAAAGCCTCCACCTCTTTCAGCCCGGACACAGCAATGCGCACCAAATCTGCGCCTGCATCAACCAATTCCATAATTTGAGCAACCGTAGCTTCAATATCGTTTGTGTCCGTATTGGTCATGGATTGAAGCAGGTAATGCTGTGATGAAGTGGAAAAAACTACATCATTGTTTATTTTTGTTTCAATATATTCAATTTTTGTGTTCATTGTTTCCCCACTCTTCTAACGACCGCGATTACTTTTTCAACCCTTTTTTTACCACCTCTCCCATTCACATCGGAGATAGATACTATCAATTAATGGGGTAGTCTCTCTAATACATTCTTCTTCTGTTGCAATTAAACTACCGTATCCAGCTCGTATATTACCATTAAGTTCATAACAAACGCATTGTTTCTTACAAGAAACTGCTACTACAGAAACTAATACAATAGCGATTAAAATAAAAAAGATTTTTTTCATAATGATAAGTAATTTAATATGTTTATAGATATAATTTGAATTGGTTTTTAGTCAATTTATCGCTTTCTCAAACTCAACTTTCGCATAAATCATTAACCATTAACCATTAATCATTAACCATTAATCACTCCCAACTCCTTCCCCACCTTCGTAAACGCCTCAATACAAGCATCCAAATCTTCAACATTGTGGGCGGCAGATATTTGCACGCGGATACGGGCTTGTCCTTTTGGAACTACAGGATAATAAAATCCTGTAACGTAGATTCCCTCTTCTTGCAATTTAGCTGCCATATCTTGCGAAAGTTTGGCATCGTACAACATTACGGCACAAATGGCTGATTGCGTGGGCTTAATATCAAAACCTGCTTGAATCATTCGCTCAGTAAAATATAACGTGTTGCTGTGCAGTTTGTCTTGCAACTCGTTGGTTTCCGACATGATTTCCACCATTTTAATTCCGGCAGCTGCCACCAACGGAGGAATGGAATTGGAGAACAGATAAGGACGCGAACGTTGACGCAGCAAATCAATAATCTCTTTTTTACCTGTAGTAAAACCACCGATTGCGCCACCAAATGCTTTGCCCAAAGTGCCTGTAATAATCTCTACCTGTCCTCTTTTGTTATAGAGTTCTGTAACCCCACGACCTGTTTTTCCCACCACGCCGGCAGAGTGTGATTCATCAATCATTACCATACAGTCATATTTTTCAGCAAGTTCCATAATCTTATCTAAGGGGGCTACGTTTCCATCCATAGAAAATACGCCGTCGGTAACGATTAAGCGAAAACGCTGTGCCTGTGCAGCTTGCAACTGTTTTTCTAAATCCGCCATATCGGCGTTGGCATAGCGGTAGCGCACGGCTTTGCAAAGGCGCACACCATCAATGATAGAAGCATGATTCAGAGCATCGGAAATAATCGCATCTTCTTCACTTAGTAGCGGTTCAAAAACTCCGCCGTTGGCATCGAAGCAAGCAGCATAGAGAATGGTGTCTTCCATTCCGAAAAATTCTGCGATTTTTTCTTCTAACTTTTTGTGCAAATCTGAAGTTCCGCAAATAAAGCGCACAGAAGCCATGCCATAGCCGTGCGAATCTAATGCTTCTTTTGCCGCAGCAATCAATTTAGGATTGTTTGCCAATCCTAAATAGTTATTGGCACAGAAATTTAATACTTTCTTGCCATTCTGCAAAGCAATTTTTCCTCCTTGCGGAGAAACGATAATACGTTCTTTTTTAAACAATCCGGCATTCTCAATGTCGGTTAATTCTTTTTGTAAAAATTGTTGAAATTTAGTGTACATGTTATATTTGATTTTCGTAAAAAAACAGTTGCAAAAATATTCTTTTCCTAATAATAAAAAACTACTTTTGCAAGTTTTGAAAAAAACATGATTAAATTTATTAAACTAATTTAAAAACAATACATTACACATTAATAGATTATTTTTTATATGGAAATCATTGGAAAACTCGTTCAGAAACTGCCCTTGCAGTCGGGCATTAGCAAAACCGGAAACAGCTGGCAAAAGCAAGAATTTGTAATTGAAACCTTGGAACAATATCCCCGCAAAATCTGTGCTAACCTTTGGGGCGACAAAACTGCCGTATTAGAAGCGCTTAACATTGACGACAAAATAGTGATGAGTTTCGATTTAGAATCTCGCGAATTTAACGGCAAATGGTACACCGACATAAAAGCCTCGAAAATTGAGCCTGTTGCCGGCAACCCTCAAGCACAAAGTGCACCTGTTGCACCTGCGCAATATACTACGCCGGTTAGCGAATTACCACAGGAATTTGATGCTTTACCGGAGGAAGGTGGGGCAGATGATTTGCCATTTTAAACTTGCAATATGACTTTCGGTATCACTCATCTTTCCCAAATCCCTATGCGCGCGGAGCCAACGCACAAAGCGCAATTGGTTTCGCAGTTGCTGTTTGGGGATGCTTACCAAATTGAAGAATTTGTTGACGAATGGTTGAAAATTAAAACATTAGATTGTGGGTATGAAGGGTATATTGAGAAAAAAGCGTGGAATGAGTTGCACGAAGATGACGCCGCTGAATATATGTCGCTGCCTAAATATTTTGTAAACAATTATGTCATCATTGTTAAAGAGGTTGAAACCGATACTACATTTCCTGTGTTTATGGGCTCCTCTTTTCCTTTTCCTAAAGAGAATATGTTGATTTTAGGGAATGCCATTTTTGTTGTGGAATTACCTGAGGCAAGGGTTTTTACCAAGTACCATAGCCTATCGGAGCAACAATCTGCGCTGTTGCTGTTTGCTTCGACCTATCTGCACGCACCCTATTTGTGGGGCGGCAGAACCCCCGCCGGCATAGATTGCTCTGCATTAGTGCAATTAGTCCTCAAAAGCGTAAACATAGCCCTGCCCCGAGATGCTTCTCAACAAGTAAACCACGGAACGCAAATTGACTTTGCCACCGAATGGCAAGTAGGCGACATCGCCTTTTTCGACAACGATGAGGGAAGGATTACCCACACGGGCATCATCTGTGGAAAGGATAAGATATTGCACGCCAGCGGCTTTGTAAGAATCGATATATTAGATACTACAGGAATCTATAACAAACAATTAGAACAATACACCCACAAACTCCGAACAGTACGACGACTGCTGTGCAAATAATGCAGTAAAATCAAATAATAACCCTATCTGATAATAACCCTATCTGACCTAATAAAAAAGAGGCTGCCTTTTAGACAGCCTCTTTTTTGTCCGGTAGAGTCGCGATGTATCGCGTCTCTGCCTTCCTAATTTAGTAACCAAGTTATATTTTAACCATCTTCATTGTCACTTTTTCGCCAGTGATACTTTCAATGGTAACAAAATATATTCCTATGCCAAGGTCTCCTGTAGAGATTGCTTTGCCGTTGAAGTTAACGGTTTTAACGATTTGACCTGTTAAATTCGTTATTTGTACGTTCTTAACAATTTCGGGATTGCTAATATTTATTTCATTATTGAATGGGTTAGGATAAAGTACGATATTCGATAAAGCGTTTTCGATAACACTGCTCGGTAATCCGAAAACAGCTACCAACGCACGGTTGGCGGTTGCCAAAAATTCATAACGGCTGTTGTAAGAAGTCCATTCACCGTTTTCTGACCAATATTTGAATTCGTAACCTTCTTTTGCAGTAGCTTCAACAACTACAGGCTCATACATTTTATATTCACCTCCGCCTGTTGCAGTACCCAAAGTGGTGTTTTCGGAAGCAGCAGTAATTGTGAATGTCAGTTGAGGAGGATTTGTACAAGTGCTGGTAAAGTTAATAGTAACAATTTGAGATTCTCCTGAAGAGTAAACAGCTTGCACGCCTGCGGTGTGAGCGCCTGCCGGTACATTCTCGAATGCATACTCGGTGTTTTTCGTTATGGCAACTTCAACACCATCCATATAGATTCTGAAACCTAAGAAAGATCTGGAGTTAATGCTTTTACTTGATCCTTCGCCTGAACTTTTTGCATTTGTTACGGATAAAGTAACTAAATCTGAAGAAACGTCACCATCTTCATCTATGATGGGAGTAACAGTAAAGGTGTAGTGTTTATCAGCTTCAAATACGAAGTTGTCGCGACGTGCATCCTCGCCATATGGCACCCATAAAGCGTTACCTACTTCTGGATTAATGGTAATGAAATCGTAAGTGCCGGGAGGAACCTGGATCGTTTTGCTGTTCATAAATACCCAGTTATTAGGATTTGCTGTTGCTTTTTCACATGCCGGAGTTGCACCCACAGGAATTCTGTAGTTAAATCCGTTATAAACGGCAGGAACAATGTTTGAACAAGAAACGAATGGGTTACTTCCAAAGTATGACACTGCCGTTTCATCCAATAGCATTTGATATCCTGAAGCGTCTCCCCAAACATCGGTAGGTACGTTTAAGGTAATAAATGGATTTGTAATATTGTTCCATGAAAGCACTTGTTTGCATGAGCTCACATTTTTGATTTCCAATTTGAATGGTTTCTCAATGATTTCAATCAATGTAATTGTGCCCAAATCAGAAAGGTCATCGTTAATGGCTACTGTTGCTACATAGGTGTTATATCCTTCCAATTCGATGGTAAGTTTATAGCTTCCTTTTAAAACATTATTGATAGATACATTATTAGTATTAAGCGTTCTTTGGTAGATATAGGCCGGATTGCCGTTACTGTGTGATAGAATGAAGCGTGCGCCGTTCACAGGGTCTCCCGAGTTAGTTTTAACATAAGCCGAAACAGAAGCAATTCTTCCAAAAGGACATATCGGGGAGAATCTTGGAGCTGATACAGTGTTGTTGGTATAAACCGCTTTCACTGCCCAATAGTAGTCGGTGCCGCTCACTAAGTTGTCCACATCAATTTTTGAGTTTACATCAAGATTAGTACCGAGTGTAGTCCAACTGGGTTCAGTTTGTCCTGCAATTAATCTATACAAGTTGTAACCAATATGCGATTTGCCGCTTTTTGGAGCAACCCATGCAGGTGTTTGGGTGGTTTCATCTATGAGACCTTTTTCTTTTGCACAGAATAAAGGATAATCTTGTGTGGAAATTGTAGATTTTGGTTCTGGTGTTCTGTAAGCAGAATTTACACCAAATTCTGTATCATAACCGTAAGTCATCGATTTTCCTAATGAGTTAACATGCGCTCTAATCATAGGAATACAGGCGGTCATATTGGGGTGCCATCCCCATTCCACGTGCATTATTACAAAAGTTCCGTCGGCAAGTCTAACATAGTCTAAATTTGCGTTAGCATTAGGACCGTTTTCATCCACACCTATTAGATTGGAATAATAGGAAGTTCCTGAGAAGTGCCAACGGATCATGGCATAGAACGTACCTGAATAGGGAACGTTGGGCATGGGGATCGTGATCCATTTGTTTTCCGGCTCATTGAACATGAATTTTTCGCTGGCGCCAACTTTTTCGTATTTATCATTGAATATTTCAATACTTACTCTTCTTGGACCTGCATTGTAGTCAGCCATTTGGAACAATTCTATAGCTGTAATTTCCCCACTTTCGGTAACAGGGAATTTGGTACCAATGTGCATTTCAGAAGACCCCGGAGTCCATGCATTTTCTGCAGTTCCGTCGTCATAGAAATAAGTTTTACCAATGTCTTGAGTGGGTTCCGACCAGGTAATTAACATGTCGTTTCCGCTAACGCTCCAATTCACTTCTTCTACAGGGTAAAGCATTTCGGTAAGGTTCACCGTATAGGCAGGCGTATTGTCTTGCGTAATGTTGATATCAACATTGCGATAAGTAGAATAGCCGGGAAGGGTAACCGTAATACTATAGATACCTCTCCAAATTTCATCGAATGTTGTTCCGGTAGCGCCTGCTGTTTTTTGGTATAAAAGATCTAATTCATCATCCTGATTGTTCAATCTAACAATAGCTCCCGTTGCCGGTGCACCGTCGTTGGTGGTGATATTAACCGTAAATGGAACTTTCATTTTAATCGGCATATCGCTCGACAAAAGGGCAGTGGAAGAATAACCACCTGTGTACACTGCTTCAACAGCATATTGATAAACACCTGCAGAAAGTGTATTCCATACATTGTTATCGGTATAGGTAAGACTTGTAGTGTTGGTTTGCAATGAAGTCCAGCCTGTTAGCGGAGTGCCTTTAAGACCTCTATAAAGGTTGTAGCCTGTAAACGCTTTTTCGCCTCCGGTAGTTTCTTCAGTATCCAAAGCACCTTCACCTGTAGGATTATACACCATCGATTTTCCGTAATGGTTAACATGAGCTCTGATTCCCAATACGCTTGGATAGAAATACGGATTTATATCAACGAAAGGGAACCATTGACCTTCATACAACCACCAGCCTAAATCGGCATCAGTATAAGGACCATTTTCATCAAAGCCCAAAAAGTTCGTTTGGTCAAATCCAACGGAAGTCCAGGTTAACATGGCATAAAATTCTCCTGAAAAATTAATATTTGGCAATTTTACATTAATCCATTGTGTTGTTTTTTGGTTAAATAAAAATGGTTCACTTTTTCCTATATAATTTCTGTTAGCATCATAAATATTAATGGTCATGTTTCTGTCGTCACCAGCCAATGGGTTAGCCCAGCTGTACAAGTCAACGCTTGTGATTACACCGCTTTCGGTTACAGGGAATTTGTTACCCAAAGCCACATCAAAGCCTTGATTGAATTGGTAACCATCTTCCATCGTACCGTCATCAAAAATATATACTTTGTCTATCATGCCGTTAGGAGCAGTCCAATTCACATTAGCATTGGTAGCGCTTGCACTTACCTCGCTCACTGTTATGCTTGAGGGCGGGAAAAGAAGCTCGGTAAGCACAATGTTATGGATAACATTAGCTCCGTTCACACTAACTTCTCCTACATAAGGAGCGCGTCCTGCGATAGAAGCCGCAATGGCGTAGGTGAAATCTCCATATACTGTGGAGAATGAATAATCACCGTTACTGTTTGTAATGGTTTCTTGGTATTCATATCCTGAAAGAGTTACTTTAACGCCGCCAATTCCTGCGCCACCGGTATCATTACCGGTAACTTTACCGGTTACTGTGTAAGCAGTTCTCGGAGCTAAGGTAAAATCAATCACTTGACCGTTTGTAGTAACATTTACGGTTTTCACTTCATCATAATAACCCAATTTGCTTGCTGTAAACTGATGCGTACCGAAGTTGTTTATTCCATGAACATAATGTCCCACCGCATCGGTATAGGTTGGAATTGCGTAGCCTGTAGCTTGAATCTTCGCACCCTGAACAGGTTGGGAGGTAGCAGTAGAGGTAACCGTACCTTGAACGGCATTGATCTCCTCAATAAGGAAGAAATCTACTAATACTCCGTAACCAGCTTTTGAACTGGTGCAATGGTAAGCAAAGTTATGTAAAGCTTCCATACCTGAGAGCGTAACGCTCTTTTGTGTCCATTCCTCTTCATCCAAAAATTTATCTTCCCAAAGTGGTTTTCCAACAGCATCTTGCGGTGTGGGACCAGCTGCCAAATAGAATGCAAGTCTTTCTGGAAAGCCTGGTGCTAATACTGTTGTCCAAAATGAAACTTTATAAGCTTTGTCGGGTTCAAAATAAATATTAGGTCCAACGACCCAGTCGTCTGCATTAGCATCTTTCTCGGTAGAATACATCAAGATCGCGTCAAGCTCATAAGCGTCCCCGTAGGGAATACGCCACCAACGAGATACGCCTCCGTAGTTGAACCATTGCCATGACTGCCAGTCTTCAGTCTCTTCAAAGCCCATTTTGTAAAGCCATACCGGAGTATTGGGAGCAGAAACAGACATGAACTGTTGAGGACTATTATCGTTATCCGGATATTCGTCGGCAGCATGAATAATTTCACCTACGATGTGATAGTTAGCAAATTCTGATGGATTGGTCCAAGTAATTTTGTAAAATTGAGTGTCTCCCGGTGCAATGGGGTTGCCCGGCACAGTACCCAAGTCAACAAATGGAGCTGTTGAAGGATAGGTATTTTTTACTTTTAATTTTACAGTGTAGCCGGATTCGGTGTGAATACCCTTGTTCACTACTTGAACATGGTAATTGGCAGGTTTATTTTGAGGAATACTAACGGGTCCATATATTCCGGCTTCCAGATCATGTTCAGGACGTTTGAAAACTTTCAAATCATCAAAGAACCAAGCGTGTCCGTCTTCGCCATAATAAGCGAAAGCAATATGAATGGTTTTACCTATATAGTCGTCTAATGGAATAGTAAATTTTTCCCATCTAGGGTCAGTAGAAGTACCTTCTAATGCCACAACTTCTGGCTTCGTCCATGTTTTCACTAGAACGAAATCGCCTGAGTTGGGGTCGCAACTTTCTGCTGAAATACAGATGGCGCTGATTCTGTACCATTTTACAAACCAAAATTCATTCCAGAAGGAGAAGTCACATGGTCTATCAGCGGGCAATTCAATGGGAGGAGACACCAACCAGTTATCTGTAAGGAAGTCTAGGTCCCAATCATGCATTACGCCTGCGGGTGCAGTATGATAATGTCCAAGCCCTGAACCGCTATAACGGAAAAATTTTGCGTTGCTGAGCTGACCATACTTAAACTGATCCCAACCAAAGGGAGGGAAAACTTCACCTGAAAAACTTTCGTCCCATTGTACTTGTTGAACGCCTTTAAAGTTCATTAATTTTGAGTTTACCGAAGCGCCGGTGCCTGCTGCACTTTTAGATACGATTTTGTAAAAATAGTTGCCAGGATTACTTAAGCTTTCCGTAAATGTAGTTGATGTAGTGTTTGAAGCTACCAATTGTGTACCATTGCGATAAACGTCATATAGCAAACCTGTCGGGTCAAAATATCCACCGTTCATACCTTTGGTGGGGGCATTCCAAGTGAGGGTGGCATTCCAGCCGTTTCTTGCCAGTACAACGTTTTCTGCTGCACCCGGCATGTCCACGCCAAGCCATAGGGTAATAGTTGTTGATAACCCTGCGCCTGCAGCGTTTTCAGCAACCACTTTATAGGTATATAATCCTGCGTTAGGAACCGTAGTGTAATAAGTTTCGGGCGCTCCTATGGTAGGATTAGAAATCGTATGAATGAGTGCGTCGCTTGCATTATAGATTTTAATAGCTGTTAAGGCTGTGAGCGGGTTTCCTGCTAAAGTGTGCGTGGGGTTTGTCCAGTTTAAGGTAACGTTGAGCGCACCTGTTGCACCCGGAGTAGCCGTGTAGTTTGCAACGGCTGTGGGGGCATTGCCATTATATTCGAAAGGAACAGAGAACGCGGTAACTTCTCTGGTGTTAGATACAAGAAGAGTTGAAGCTCCTGTATTCACATTAATTTCTCTATAATTCATGTAAGCTAAAGATCCTTCTTCATGCATTTCATGCCAGTAAAGTTTGCCTGTATTATGGTCGAATGCCATACTTTGTGCATAATTAACACCCAAAACACCGGTTAGACCTATTAAGGTTGCCACACCGGTTGTTTTATTTACAGAATATAAACGACTGTTGCCAGGAGTAAGGATATACATATTACCATGTACATCAATTGCCATACAAAGCACGTATCCTTCAAACTCATCTTCGGGTACTCCGGTAATAGTGGTTATATGAGTAAGTTCACCGGTTGTTAAATTAACAGAATACAGTTCGGGAGACGAAACGGCATACATGATATCTGAAGTAAAGTCATAGCATACACCGTCCACTACGTTACCATAGAGTTCTGGTCTTGGAATAACATTAGTTACGGCTCCTGTTGTTGCGTTAACTGTATAAAAGGTAACATCTGTGGGATTTCCTGAACCGTAGTCCACATCAGAGTGATAGCCATAGAATTTACCATTGTAGGTGGTACCGCCATAAATTGCGGATAATGTTGTTGAAAGGAAAGTAGTAGGGAAGAATGTAGATAGATTAAAAGTTGCAAGCCCTGCCTGTGTTCCAGTGTTTTGTAAGTAAGCAATTCCCGTGTTAGCAGCTTTACCACCGATAGTGGGTACATTGGGGTTTTCGCTGCCGGGGCATTTAAGTTCTGCCGGAGCTCTTAAAATAGGGGTAGTGCGAGGATGTTGGTAAGAGTTGCTCTTTCCTCCTCTTAATTCAAGTTCTGCTTGCGCAGCTTTTGCAGCATACTCCCGCAAGATATCGGGAGTCACGGGCGTCTTTTCAGAAGACACTTTCTCAGCCTGTTTGGCAGTGGCGCCACCCGGTTGAGGGTTCTGGGCAAATCCTATGCATACTGCAAGGACTACCATCACGATTAAAATAAATAGTTTTTTCATTTGATAAATATTAAGTGAATAATAAAAATTTCACGGCAAAAATAAGTCCTTTCTAACACAAAAAAAGCCCCGCGCCCCAAAGGTGATTCAAATTCCTGAAATTGAATCGGGAAAATTAATAGAATACTGTGTGATAATATTTTACATAGAATTTTTGGGGATTTTTGATTCTATAAACAGAGGATTCAAATTCCTGAATTTGAATGAGGGGTAAAATGCAAGCAGTTGGATGTAAGGATATTAATAAAATACAGGTATTTTGCTGGGAATTGCTTCTTTTCTTTTGGGGGCAACAAGAGGGAGGAGGTTTCTCGCTCGCTGCGCTCGCTACCTATGACAGATTTACGTAATAGTTTGATTTTGAGTGATAATATAGTTGTATTTTTTGGCAATTTTAGTTAAAGCATATAATTCTCTC